>Ga0073928_10000796_pt1 | contig 67136 bp, 65 predicted proteins | sample PaiPotPPA55metaG_FD_76969 | JGI IMG/M metagenome (GOLD analysis project Ga0073928, IMG submission 76969) | Iron sulfur acid spring bacterial and archeal communities from Banff, Canada, to study Microbial Dark Matter (Phase II) - Paint Pots PPA... ... | reverse complement strand
GTTTGGGCTTGTGGCTTCGTGCTTGGGCGCCCGGTCGGAATGACAGTTTGGGCTTGTGGCTTCGTGCTTGGGCGCCCGGTCGGAATGACGGTTTGGGGTTGTAGCTTCATGCTTGGGCGCTTGCGGTGGTGGCTAGTTGGTTGTCGAGGTAGGCTTCGAAGGCTTCGAGGCGTGGGGCTATGGCTTCGATTGCTGGGAACTCGGCGGCGATGGCATCCGTGGTTTTCAGGCCGTTTCCGGTGATCGAGACGACCGTGGTTTCGTCGGGGTGGATGCGGCCATCACGAATTAGTTTTTGGGTTACGCCCGCGGTTACGCCGCCGGCTGTTTCGGTGAAAATGCCTTCGGTTGCGGCCAGGAGTTTGATGGCGGACACGATTTCCGGGTCGGAAATGTCCTCGGCCCAGCCACCGCTCTCGAGGATTTGCTTGGCGGCGTAGTTGCCATCCGCAGGATTGCCGATGGCGAGCGAGCGCGCGATGGTGTTGGGCTTTTGTGGTTCGAAGCGGCTTAGGCCGCGCTTAACAGCGGTCGAGATAGGGGAGCAGCCGGTGGCTTGGGCGCCGAAGAATTTTACGGGCTTGGGTTCGACCCAGCCCAGGGTCACCAATTCGCGGAAGGCTTTGGCAATTTTCCGGATCAGCGAACCCCCGGCCATCGGTACGACTACGTTGTCGGGCAGGCGCCAGCCGAGTTGCTCGGCGATTTCGAAACCGTGCGTCTTTGAACCTTCGGAGTAGTAGGGACGCAGGTTGACGTTTACCAAGCCCCAGTTGAAGCGGTCGGCAACCTGGGAGCAGAGGCGGTTGACCTGGTCGTAGTTGCCGTTGATGCGGACGATTCGGGCGCCATAGACGGCGGTATTCAGAATTTTTGCGGGTTCGAGATCGGCCGGGATAAAGACGCAGGCGTCAAAGCCCTGTTGGGCCGCTTGGGCGGCCACGGCATTGGCGAGGTTGCCGGTCGAGGAGCAGCCTACGGTCTGAAAGCCAAAGCGGCGAGCGGCGGCGAGGGCGGTGGCTACGACGCGGTCTTTGAAAGAAAGAGAAGGGAAGCAGACCGCGTCGTTTTTGAGATAGAGATTTTTCACGCCCCAGTGCTCGGCCAGTTTCTGGGCAGCCACCAGCGGAGTTCCGCCTGTGGCGTTGGGGGCGCTGAACTTTTCGGGGAGCGGGAGGAATTCCGAGTAACGCCACATATTGAAAGGGCGGGAGATTAGATCTTCGCGGCGGACGGATTTTTTGAGGGCGGCGTAGTCGAAGGAGACCTCGAGAGGGGAGAAGCAGTCTTCGCAGAAGGAGCGGGGACAGTTGCCCCAGGACTTGCCGCATTCGTTACAGCGGAGTTCGTATGGATCGGACATGATTACCTTTCATGAGCCGCGTTGCTGCAGCTTTGTGTGGCGCACAAATAAAAAGCTTTCTTCAGGGGCTAAAGCCCCACTCGCGCCACCAAGTGATGCCGGGGCTGAAGCCCCGGCCTCCTAAAGAAAAGGCTAAAGATAGAGGCCCAAAGAAAAGGCCCAAAGAAAACGCCCAAAGAAAAGACCTAAAGAAAGCCCCCAACGTAAACGCCTTAAAAAGGCGCCTAACAAAGCGCCTTGACCAAGGTATCTGCGAAAACGATCCAAAGGCGCCCGCAACGGTCGGCGGCCGCTATTTCAAAAAGCCGGCGCGCGATGGCTGTGATGGTTTAGGGCAGCAGGGAGGGGGAAATTAAAAAACCCTCCGTGCCAAAGGCTTGGAGGGCTCTCAGAAAATCTTTCTGGGAAACTCTAAAGCTCTTTAGCAGTTTTTTACGTGGAGCAAGTTGCCCTAAATCGCCACGCTTAAGTGCGATCGCATAGCGATCGACTCGCCGCAACCTGCGGCTGCTTCTTTTATGCTTGAGAATGAAGGAGTTGTCAAGGGCAAATCCGGGTGGCCAACTGCGGGGCCGAGTTAACCTCGCGATTCATGACAACAGATCAGGGGTTTCGCGCGTCAAAGTGATGTATTGGGAGATTCGGAACAAATTTAGGAGTACCATTCCCGGCAGGACGCATCGTTCGCCAGGTAGCAGTCGTCGGCCAGATGGGTACCCGGCCTTTGGGCCAGTATCAGTTCTGGTGCATCGCTTGTGGCACGCAACCGTGCACAAAACGCGGTGTTATAATCGGCTGGCGGGCGTGACGTCTTCCGAGGACAGAGGAGAGTAGGACGATATGGGGCTGCAAGTAAAAGAATTATTTGATTGGGCGCGCCGACGGAAGATTTTGGCATCGGCATTTTTGGTGATCACGCTGGGCGTCGGCATTATGATTGGCTCGATTGTTTCGGGCAGGGTTTCGGCGATGAAGGCGTTGTCGTTCGCGGGAACCAACGCGACGCCGCTGGCGGTGCCCGACCCGATCCCGTCCTCGAATTCGTTCTCAACGATCGTGACGCGTGTGGAACCGGCGGTAGTGAATATCGCCACGACGCAAGTGCTGGAGCGTAAGCCTGCGGCGCGGAAGCGACGGGCGCAGCCGGCGCAGCCAGGGCAAGGGCAAGGCGATCAAGACGACCCCATGCAGGATTTCTTCGACCGATTTTTCGACGGGCGGCAGGATGCCCCTCCACAAGCAGAGCGCAGCCTGGGTTCCGGCGTGATCGTGGATAAGCGCGGGTACGTGCTCACGAACAATCACGTGGTGGAACAGGCGACCAAGATTCAGGTGCAGCTCGACGGCGACCCCAACAAGTACACTGCGAAAGTGATCGGCGTGGACGAAGATACCGATCTGGCGGTGATCAAGATTGAGGCGAACAAAGAACTGCCGACGGCGAAGCTGGGGAACTCCGACGGCGTGCAGGTAGGCGATTGGGTGCTGGCGATTGGCAGCCCATTCGGATTGAACGCTACCGTGACTGCTGGAATCATCAGCGCCAAGGATCGCGGCGGAATCGGAGGCTCCTCGCACCAGTTTCAGAGGTTCATTCAGACGGATGCGGCGATCAATCCAGGCAATTCCGGGGGTCCTTTGGTGGATCTGGCCGGCGAGGTGATCGGCATCAACACGGCGATCATTACCGGAAGCCGTGGGTATGAGGGTGTTGGGTTCGCGCTACCTTCGACCGCCGCGATTAATGTCTACAATCAGATTATCTCTCAAGGGCGCGTAACGCGGGGTTCGATTGGCGTGAGCTTCCAGGAAGAATTGGGAACGAACGCGATCACGTTGAAGGAATTGGGCGCAGCGAACGGCGTGGTCATCATGGGAGTCGAGCCCGGGAGCCCGGCGGAAAAAGCGGGCCTCAAGGGCGGCGACGTCATCACTGCCGTGAACGGAAAGCAAATAAAGACGGGCAACGACCTGGTGAATCCGATTGCGCAGGCGCCCATTGGCAGCAAGGTTAAGCTGAACTACGTGCGCGACCGAACGGCGAAGGAAACTAGCGCGGTGGTGGAAGATCGCACGCGAGTGTTTCCAACGCAGGCCGGGCGGGTAGGTGATCAGCCCGGGGAAGCCGCGCCGGCCGAATTTGGGTTGCGAGTGGACAGCCTTACGCCGGACCGTGCTTCGCGTGTGGGTATGGAAGGCCAGCGAGGCGTGCTGGTGACCGATGTTGATCCGGCCAGCTTTGCCGACGACCTTGGTTTCGGGCGTGGCGATGTGATCACGGAAATTAACCGTGAGCCGATCACCTCGCTGGACGATTACAAGAAGTCTGTGGCGAAGCTGAAGCCTGGGCAAAACGTGGTGTTCAAGGTTCTGCGCCGTGGAGACAATGAACACACGTTGACGGTGTTCTTGCCTGGCGTGGTTCCGGCGGACGAGAACAAACAATAGATTGCGGCCCGGGCCTGCATTGCTAGCCCCGAGGCCAAGAGACAGAGGCTGAATGATTCGGCGAAAAGTCATGCACCTGAGCCTGGCGTTGTTTGTGACGGCGGGCTCGGGTGTGTTCGCGAAGGCTGGAGCGCGGCAGGCGCAGCCGCCGAGCAACAAGACTAAGACTTCGGCCAAGACTTCAACATCGAACAGCAGCGGGAAGAGTTCGCACAAATCAACGAAGAAGACGAGTTCGCGGCGTAAGGAGAAGGGGCAAATGGCGCCCACTCCAGACCGGATCTCCACGATTCAGGAAGCGCTGGCGAAAGACGGATCGTTCAACAGCACTCCTAACGGCAAGTGGGACGACTCTACGGTCGAAGCGATGAAGAAGTTTCAGGGCGCGCATGGGCTGAATCCTTCGGGGAAGCTGGACGCGCGGACGTTGGAAAAGCTGGGCTTGGGCTCGCAAACGGCGGGCATTGCGGAGCCGGTCGCGCCACCGAATTCGACTTCAAGGTTGACGAATTCTTCTCTTCAATCGTCCCGACAGTAGTAATTCCTCGCACAACTTAGTTGTCGGTCGCCTCAAGGGTAGGTTCGTTGAGCCGTGCGAGACCATCAATCCACATCAGAGAAAGAAGAAGGCCGGAGTTTGCGGGCGCAAGCTCCGGCCCATTTTGTGCCCAAGGAGAATCACGTGCTTAGGAGGAAGGGTAGGGACAAAACGGATTGGAATTGCCTTCGATTTGTAAAAACGATGTAAAACATCGCATTGCATCGCGTCGACCGATTCGCGATGCGAGTGGCAAATCTCCACGCGCAAAGCCAGCGGGCGCCCTCAGGCAAAGAGGGCCCCTTAAGCAAAGAAAGAGCGGATTCTCAAAGCACCGGCGGATTGGGTAGTGGGTCATCAGTTTTCGGTTTCCGCCTTGATCGGGACTTGAAGAAGGCCGCGGGTCGGTACCTTCGGATGCTCCCTTCACAATGACCGCTCGATTGGACTAAACTCCGCCTCACATAGTTCTGAATACCAGGCCTACCTTGGGTTTTTCTCTAACTTCATCGATTGGACGGAGGTCCTATGTTGACCCGACGATTCGCACTGCTTGCAGGCACTCTGCTACTCCTGAGTGTGACCGCAGTTGGGGACCAAGACACACCAACAGCCATATGCAATGACAATCGCACTCCAGCCGGGATACTTGCCCATGGCGTTTTACAGATTCATCTCGAAGCGCGGCGGGCGATCTGGTATCCCAATGGAAGTGACGCAGCACACCTTGTGGTTGCGGCGTTCGGGGAGGAGGGGCATGCGCCGCAGATTCCTGGCCCGCTGGTGCGTGTCCCAATGCGTGCCGAAGTGTCTGCGACGATTCGCAACTCTCTGGACCACACGATCTACGTCCACGGACTCGCAACCCGCCCGGAGACGAGCCTGCAACCACAGCCACCGACGGATCCCACGACGACGGCCGACGCCGCAGCCACACTTGAGGTTCCAGTCGGCGCCGTCCGTGAGGTTCGATTCAAATCCGGTACTGCCGGCAGCTATTACTATTGGGCCTCGAACGATCGCCAATCTTTGCTGATGCGAACAGGACCTGATTCCATGTTATCGGGTGCTTTTGTCGTCGATGCACCCGGCACACACGATAGCGATCGAGTCTTTGTTGTCAACACATGGGTACCCGCTGGGGGCAACGCGTTCAATACGCTACCAACGATAAACGGAAAATCCTGGCCAGATACTGAACGACTCGTCCTCAAAATCGGCGAGCCCATACACTGGCGGTGGATTAACACGAGCGATTCCGACCACGCCATGCACCTGCACGGGTTCTATTTTCAAGTGAATGGAGTCGGCGATCAGGATCATTTTCAAGAATTCGCTCGTCAGGAGCGGCTTACGGTTGTGACGCAGGAGATGCTGCCCGGTGGAACGTTTAACATGACCTGGATACCCGAGCGCCCCGGCCACTGGCTGATGCATTGCCACATGACGTTTCACATGATGCAACCAGAGAATCTGCCTGGGTATGCGATCGCGGCGCACTATACTCCGGAAAACGCGGGCATGGGCGGCCTGGTGCTTGGCCTAGATGTCCAACCGTCGAGCAACTCCGCATCGACGACGAGCAGCGGGACGGCCCCTTCAAGTTCAGTCCACAAATTTCGTCTAGTGGTTCGGGAACGTCCCGGCAGTTCGCGTTACTTTGGAGGTTTCAGCTACGACCTTTCCGAATCTGCCACAGAAACTTCGCCGACTGCGCTGCCTCCCGTTGGTAGCCCGTTGGTGTTGACGCGCGGGGAGCGTGCAGAAATTGAAGTGATCAACGAACTAAAGGAGCCGACGACGGTTCACTGGCACGGCATCGAGCTCGAAAGTCCGTACGACGGCGTGCCTGATTGGAGCGGGACCGGAAAGCAAACCACGCCGGCCATCGCACCGGGACACTCGTTTGTTGCGCACATGACTCCCCCTCGCGCTGGAACCTTCATCTATCACTCCCATTGGCACGAACAGAAACAGTTTGGGGAAGGTCTGACTGGACCTCTTGTCGTTTTGGAGCCAGGAGCGAACTTCGATCCAATAACAGACAAGATCTTTCTGTTTTCTCGAGACGGCGTTGAGAGCAACGAACCACTTTTGATGAACGGCAGCCCGCAGCCCGCGCCGATCGCCTTGATTGCCGGCGCGACGTACCGCATGCGCTTTATCAATATCACTCCGGTAGATTCTGATCTGACATACTCGATTGTCGACGCAAGCGGCGCCCCCGTGTCTTGGCGCGCAATTGCGAAGGACGGTCAGGACCTTCCTCAGGAACAGGCAACTACGAAAAAAACATCGGGCGATACCATCACAGTTGGTGAAACACGCGACTATTCCTTTACTCCAAACCAGGTGGGTGAGCTGTTTCTTCAGGCTGCGGCCTTTCAACGGATGTGGGTGAAAACCACGCTAATCGTAGGTCCGCTGGAATTGCGGCCGTTGGCAAGCCCTTCGGCCACTCTGCTGGATCAATGGAACGAGATCGGGCGAAAACTCATCGCCATGGCCGGAGATTTTCCAGAAGACAAATACGACTACAAGCCTGCGGCGAATATGCGCAGCTTCGCCGAACGCCTCATCCACGCGGCATCCGCCAACTATTTCTTCACCAACTCCGCTCTCGGTCAGAAATTACCGGGTGACGAAGATCCTCCTCGGGCACAATTCAAAAACAAGGCCGCCGTAGTGGAGTACGTCAAGAAATCCTTCGCCGACGGCGCGGCGGCAATAAAATCTAAGGGCGACAGTGGGATCTCTGATGCGGTCGTTGATCCCTTCGGTTATGACGATCCGCAGCACGCGGGTAAAGCGCAGATTCGACTTAGCGATCTGGCCCACAATCTGATCGAACATTCGGGCGAAGTTTACGGCCAGTTGAGTGTCTACTATCGTGTGGCAGGTATGACTCCTCCAGAGTCGCGTCCGAAGAAGTAGAAACTGCAGTTTTAGCTGCAAAACGCGCGAAGAGGTCGCGTAATCGGAAACTGATGACCCACTGGCCAGGTTTGACGGTGGTGCGCGGGGGCGATAAACTTAGGTTTCCAGCGGTAAATCCCGCGTTGAACTCGCAGCGAATACAGACACAGTTCGAGGGTTTGAGGAGGAAGTATGGCTACGGTACCGGCTCCACGCGTATACAAGAATTTCATTAACGGCGAGTGGGTGGAATCGCGAAGCGGAAAGGCGTACGAGAACCGCAATCCCGCGAACACGGACGAACTGGTGGGGATGTTCGTGTCTTCAACATCCGAGGATGTGGATGCGGCGGTGGACGCGGCAAAGGCGGCGTACACGAAGTGGCGGTTGGTGCCGGCGCCAAAACGCGCGGAGATTTTGTACCGTGCGGCGGAGCTCCTAGTGCAGCGCAAGGAAGAATTCTCTCGGGACATGACGCGCGAGATGGGCAAGGTTATGGCCGAGACGCGGGGCGACGTCCAGGAAGCGATCGACATGACGTACTACATGGCCGGGGAAGGCCGTCGGCTGTTTGGGCAGACGACTCCCTCGGAGCTGCCCAACAAGTTCGCGATGAGTGTGCGGCAATCGATCGGGGTGTGCGGCATGATCACGCCGTGGAACTTTCCAATGGCGATTCCGTCATGGAAGATGATGCCGGCGCTGGTCAGCGGGAATACGGTGGTGTTAAAGCCCGCGGAGGACACGCCGCTGTCTTCGTATCATCTGGTGCAAACTTTGACCGAGGCGGGCCTGCCGCCCGGGGTCGTCAACCTGGTCAGCGGCGATGGGCCGAATGCGGGCGCTCCGCTCGCGCAGCATTCCGATGCGCCGGTGATCAGTTTCACGGGATCGACGGCAGTGGGACGCCTGATTGCACAGGCGTGCGCGCCGGAGTTCAAGCACTGCAGCCTGGAGATGGGTGGGAAGAACATCATCCTCGTAATGGACGATGCGAACCTGGAGCTGGCGGTGGATGGCGCCGTGTGGGGCGGCTTTGGAACGACAGGGCAACGTTGCACGGCGGCCAGTCGCGTGGCTGTCCACAAGTCGGTGTACGGTGAATTCATTTCGCGATTTGTGGAGCGCGTCAAGAAATTGAAAGTAGGCGACGGGCTGGACGCGACGGTCGAAATGGGGCCGTGCATCAACGAGCAGCAGCTCAAGACGGTGATGGAGTACGTGGAGATTGGCAAGAACGAAGGCGCGAAGCTGTTGACCGGAGGCAACCGGCTGGATTCCGGGGCGTACGCGAAAGGCTGGTTCCATGCGCCGACGGTGTTCGGTGATTGCGGTGCGAAGATGAGGATCGCGCAGGAGGAAATATTTGGGCCGGTGGTGTCGGTGATTCCGATCGGAGGGTTCGACGAGGCGATCGAAGTGGCGAATGGGGTGCCGTACGGATTGTCGGCATCGATCTACACGCGCGACGTGAACCGGGCGTTCCAGGCGATACGCGATCTGTACACGGGCATTGTTTATGTGAATGCGCCAACGATCGGCGCGGAAACGCATTTGCCGTTCGGTGGGACGAAGAAGACTGGCAACGGCCATCGCGAGGCGGCGATCGCGGCTATCGATTTCTTCACGGAGTGGAAGACGCTGTACATCGACTACTCGGATAAGCTGCAGCGGGCGCAGATCGATAACAACTAGTTGTCAATAATTAGTTGCCGGGAACAGATTCGGCGTGGACCCTGGCCATCATGCGCTGCAAATGCTTTTGAGTTGCCCAGGTGTGATGGGCGTGAAGTAGCTGCTCGGCGGGGATCCACACGAGTTCATGTTCGTGCGTTGCTGAGATTACTTCGCCAAGTTCCGCTGCAAAGAAGGTTGCATACAGCGCCTGACAGTAACCGTCTGATTCGAAGTATTGCGTGGCTTGGCCGATGCGTTCGCCAAGAATGACGCGGCAGCCGAGTTCTTCGCGGACTTCGCGGTGGACCGCTTCGGCGGGTGTTTCGGAAGGCTCGATCCCTCCCCCGGGTAGATGTAGACCGTGGGATTCGTGCACCGCGGCGACCAGACCTTCCGCATTGGTCACGACCGCGTAGGCGCACGCGCGGGTTTTGATTGGGAGCGTTTCGCTTCTCAGCCCAAAAACAGGAATAAGTTGCTCCATAATTTTAGGATGCACGGAAGCGAGAGAATTCGCAATCCTCGGAACATGGTATTGGGAACATGGTAGCTGCGGGCGCGTTGACGATTGTTGACGGCGTTCCTACAATGGTAGTAGCACCCAGGACTGAGTGCTCCCTATGAGGACTCTCGCTCTGCAAGAGCGTCGTAATCGGCAGATTTTGGCCGATGTCGTGCGCACGTATATCGAGACCGGCGAACCCGTATCTTCGCGGGCGGTTTCCGCGCGCTTTGAGGAGACCCTGAGCACGGCGACGATTCGAAACGTGATGGGGGAGCTGGAGGATGGCGGCTTTCTGTACCAGCCGCACACCTCGGCGGGGCGGGTGCCTACGGCTGCGGCTTATCGCTTTTTCGCGCAGGAAATTGCGACGCAGGCGAAGTTGAGTGTGGTCGACAAGGAATGGATTCAGAGGGAAATCGGGGCGGCGACCAACGCTTCGGAAGTGACCGAACGCGCCGGACACGTGCTTGCGGAAGTGTCGAATGGCCTCGGCATCATCGTGTCGCCGCCGATGGGGAAGACCGTGATCGAGCACGCGCGCATGTGGTTGCTGCCCGACGGGCGCGTGGTGGTGGTGCTGATTTCGCCGGGTGGGAACACGCGCGACAAAATCCTACGGCCGCCGCGACCGTTTACACAGATCGAACTCGACGCCACGGCCGATTTTCTGAATCGGCATTACTCGGGATGGACGCTGGAAGCGATTCGGGGTGACCTTCTGCAGAAGCTGGCCACCGAGCGCGAGCGCTACGAAGGCATCGTGCAGGGCGCTTTGGCACTGTGCGACCCGGTGGTTCTTGGCGACGACCGAGCGCGGCAAGTGTACGTCGAAGGGGCAGCGCAGATGGTCGGCGCGGGAGAATTCGCGGACCAGACACAGCTTCGCGATGTGCTTTCGGCGATTGAAGAAAAGTCGCGGTTGGTGACGGTCTTGAACGCGTGCATTGACGGACCGGAACCGGTGTACGTGCAGATCGGGGTGAAGGAGATTTCGCAATCCGGAGAAAATTTGGCGCTGATCAGCGCGCCCTATATGCGAAACGATCTGGTGCAGGGCTCACTGGGCGTGCTGGGACCAACACGTATGCACTACGAGCGAGCGATCACCGCGGTGGCCTACGTGGCGCAGTTATTCAGCGAAACACTGAGCAAAATTTGAGAGACTTTTGGCAGAAGAAAGGCAAGAAAGTGTTGGACAAGGACACCAATATCAGTACGCAACGCGATGAAACCAGTGGCGACCCGGAGCCATCCATGGACGTACGAAATGCACAACCCGATTCGCCGGAGAATGAGCCGGAGACCACGAAACTTCTCAGCGAGCTTGATGATTTGCGGCAAACGCTGCTGCGGCGACAAGCCGATTTCGACAACTATCGCAAGCGCATCGAGAAGGAACGCACGGAGGATTCCAAGCGCGCGACGGCCCGGCTTATTGAGGGCCTGATCCCCATCATCGACGGGTTCGAGCATGCGCTGGCAGCGCACCGCGAGAAGGAGTACGAGGTCTATCGCAAGGGGTTTGAGCTGATCTACAAGCAACTCGTCGAGAACGTTACCAAGCTCGGCGTTGAGCGCATCGATCCGATCGGAAAGCAGTTCGATCCGCATCTACATCAGGCGATGGATCGTTTGGAGACCACCGACCACGAAGACGGCACCATCGTGCAGGTCTTCCAGCCAGGCTACGTATTTCATGGACGGGTACTGCGGCCGGCGATGGTCCGCGTAGCCGTGAACGGTGCCGCCGCATCCAAGAAAACTGTGAACTAGAGCGGATTGATCGGCAGTAGCTGGGAATCTTTCAAGGAGAACGAAGTCGCATGCCGAAGTCGAGCCAGAGGGACTATTACGAAATCCTCGGTGTATCGCGCACCGCGAGCGTCGATGAAATTAAGGCGTCCTACCGCAAGTGCGCCCTGAAGTGGCATCCGGATCGCAACCCGGAGAATAAGGCCGAAGCCGAAGTAAAATTCCGGGAGAGCACGGAAGCCTACAGCATCCTCAGCGATGCGCAGAAGCGCCAGGTCTACGACACTTATGGACACGCGGGGCTTTCGGGTTCGTCGGCGGGTGTCGATTTTAGCGGCACCATCTTCCAGGACTTCCACGACATCTTCGGTGATTTCTTCGGATTCGAGGATATGTTTTCTGGTGGGCGTCGCGGTGGTGGACGCGGACGCTCGCAGCGTGGCGCTGATCTTCGCTATGACATGACGCTCACGTTCGAAGAAGCCTCTGCTGGCGTCGCTACCAAGGTAAAGCTGCCGCGCCAGGAGTATTGCGAAGCGTGCAACGGCACTGGCGCGAAAAAGGGAACCGGCGTGGTTGCTTGTCAGACGTGCAGCGGACGAGGGCAGCTGGCGTACCAGCAAGGCTTTTTCACGATTACGCGGACTTGTCCTGCATGCCAGGGAGCGGGGCAGATCGTGCGCGAGCGATGCGTGGAATGCCGCGGTCAGGGCCGCATCGAGCGCGAACGAACGATCGAATTGCGTATTCCGCCGGGTGTTGACACGGGAACACGCCTCCGCGTGGCGGGTGAGGGTGAGCCCGGACCAAACGGAGGTCCCGCGGGCGATTTGTACGTTGTACTGGACGTCAAGGAACACCCCTTCTTCGAGCGCCGCGGAGCCGATCTGTACTGCACGATTCCTATCAGCATCGCGCAGGCGACACTCGGGACGGAGCTCCAGGTGCCCGGATTAAGCGGTGACGAGAAGCTGAAGATTCCCGAAGGCACGCAGAGTGGCGCGGTGTTTCGCCTCAAGGCAAAAGGGCTCGCCGACCCTCGCGGCGGCGGCAAGGGCGACTTGTACTATCACGTTCGCGTGATTACCCCGACTAAACTCAGCCGAGAACAGCGCAAGCTGATCGAGGAACTGGGCTCATCGCTGAAAGTCGATAACAAACCGGCCGAACGCAATTCTTCGATCTTCGACAAAGTGAAAGACATTTTTGGCTAGTTTGCGTTCCAACACCTGAGGCGCACGCTTAGTTGTCGTGCTGTGGTGTGATCTAAACCCCGCGGTCTCGGAGACCGCGGCTACAGAGTTCGAAAGATTTCGCTTAAGCGTTGTGCAATTCTTCGATCTTCGACAAGGTGAAAGACATTTTTGGCTAGTTTGCGTTCCAACACCTGAGGCGCACGCTTAGTTGTCGTGCTGTGGTGTGATCTAAACCCCGCGGTCTCGGAGACCGCGGCTACAGAGTTCGAAACATTTCGCTTAAGCGTTGTGCGCTAGAATCTTTCCGTGCGCAGACGCTTCTTTGTCGAACAATTCATCGGCGGTACCGCCGTGATCGACGGTGACACGGCCCACCATCTGGGTCGCGTGCTCCGCGCCCAGACGGGTCAACTCTACGAATTGAGCGACGGCATGGCGGTTTGGCTTGGTCGCATCGAGAGCGTCGCCCGCGATCGCATACAATTCGCGCTCTTGGAAGAAATCCCGGCCCATCCACCCGAGGTCGAACTCATTCTGCTTCTCTCCATTGTAAAGTTCGACTCTTTCGAGTGGGCGATCGAGAAAGCAACGGAACTAGGCGTTGGCATGATCGTTCCGGTCGCCGCGTCGCGCAGTGAGAAGGCACTGCTGGCGGCCGCGGGAAAGCGCCTAGACCGTTGGGAGAAAATCGTGGTGGAGGCGTCGCAGCAGTCGCGCCGCGTGCGAGTGCCTGCCATCTCATCCCCGTTGCGACTTCGCGAAGCCTTTAACGAGGCCTATCCATTTGGCGCTAAGGTCATCTTGTCCGAACGCAGCAACGCACCGCCGGTGCGTGAAGTTTTGTCCCCCGTGACGGTCTCCCAAGCCACCCTCGCCATCGGCCCCGAGGGTGGCTGGACGGATGAAGAGTTGACGTCGGCCGGGGCAGCCGGCTTCCGCGAGGCATCCCTTGGCAAACTTATCCTGCGGACCGAAACCGCTGTGGTCGCGGCGCTCGCTTGCATGAACTATGCTCTGGGCGCCTAGAGGGCGTTGAATCTTCGCGTCCAACAAGCAACGGCCGAGAGTCGAGGTGCGTCCTATGACAAGGGCAATGATCCTCCGGTCTCCTCCGCAAGCACTCGCCGTTGGCCGAATCGTCTCTCGGCCAAGCAACGTCTGGCGTCGCGCGCGACGCCCATGTTATAAATACAAGGCAGCGATAAAATGCAAAGCACGGACGAGCGACATCCTTCAAGCCCTACGGTCCCGGAAGCTTCAGCGCCCACGTTGACCTCCGGCGGGAGCACGGATGCGTCCACGGGGCACTCGCTGCGCAATGAGATTCGGGTTTGGACGCGCGACCTATTGATTGCCATAGGCCTTGCGCTGGTTATCATCGTTTTCCTCTATCAGCCTGTGAAGGTCGAGGGCACCAGCATGGCGCCGCTGCTCTCGGACCAGGAACGCATCTTCATCAACAAATTTGTATACCGATTCGAGCCGATCGACCGCGGTGACGTGGTCGTTTTCTGGTACCCGCTGGACCGCTCGAAGTCGTTCATTAAGCGAGTCGTCGGGTTGCCGGGTGAGACGGTCGAAATTCGCAAGGGAATTGTTTTCGTTAATGGAGTTTCACTTGCCGAGCCTTACGCTCCTCCGCAATATGAAGATCTGACGGACTTCGGCCCGATGAGCGTGCCGCGCGGGAGTTATTTCGTAATGGGCGACCACCGCATCAGCTCCAACGATTCGCGCGTGTTCGGCCCGGTGGCCAGCCACTACATCTATGGTCGCGCCGTATTTGCATATTGGCCCGTGGATCACTTCGGCTCGCTCTCAACCGCGGAAGCAAAAACGAAATGAATTTCGACGGAGGATACACTGAACGAAGTGCAGCACCGACCCGCCACACTGGCGCTCGAAGACGGGCGCATCTTTAACGGCCGCGCGGCCGGCGCGATCACGCGCCGGGGCGGCGAAGTCGTTTTTAACACCAGCCTTACCGGATACCAGGAAGTTTTCACCGACCCCAGTTATGCAGGGCAAATTGTTTGCCTCACCTATCCGCACATCGGAAACGTAGGCGCGAACCTGGACGACCAGGAGTCGGCGCGACCGTACATCGAGTCGCTGGTCGTGCGCGAGTTCTCGCAGATCTCGTCGAACTGGCGCTCCGCGGAAACCACGCAGCTTTATCTCAATCGCCACAAAATCCCGGTGATCTGGGACATCGACACGCGCGCGTTGGTACGGCACTTGCGTCAGGTCGGAGCGTTGCGCGGGGTTGTCGCCACCGACGGCACGCCCGGCGAGCAGCTGATTTTTGAAGCGAAGCAGTTGCCCTCGATGGCTGGGCAGGAACTCGCCAGCCGCGTCTCCTGCACAAAAACCTATAAGTGGGACGCTGGCTCGATCGATTTCGTGAGCTCTCCGTGGACCGAGCAGATGGGCGAATCGGGCGGCGGACAGGAGGGGCGCAAGCTTCGCGTCGTCGCCTACGATTACGGAATCAAGCAGAACATCCTGCGGTTGTTAGTGGACCACCAGTGCGAGGTGGCCGTTGTGCCGGCGCAAACATCAGCGGAAGATGTGCTCGCCATGGGTGCTGACGGCGTCTTTCTCTCCAATGGCCCAGGCGATCCCGAACCCGCGACTTACGCGGTCGAAGGCATCCGCAAGTTGTTGGGCAAGATTCCCGTGTTCGGTATCTGCCTGGGCCACCAGTTGTGCGGGCTGGCACTTGGTGGAAAAACCTTCAAGCTCAAGTTTGGACATCACGGAGCGAATCATCCGGTGAAGAATCTGCTTACCGAGCAGGTGGAAATCACCTCGCAGAATCACGGCTTCTGCGTCGACCCGGAATCGCTGCCTTCCAGCGATGTCGAAATCACGCATCTCAACCTGAACGATCACACTAACGAAGGCCTGCGCCACAAATCGCTGCCGCTCTTCAGCGTGCAATATCACCCGGAGGCCTCGCCAGGGCCGCACGATTCGCACTACCTTTTTACGCAATTCACGGATTTGATGAAGGAATTTGCGCAGCCGGGGAGTTCGCGCCGATGACCTGGGTTGCCGCGCGCGCTTGACCGCGAGCGAAAAGGATCACACCAAGGCGATATGCCAAAACGCAAAGACATTAAGAAGATTCTGATCATCGGGTCGGGCCCGATCGTCATCGGCCAGGCTTGCGAGTTTGACTATTCCGGCGCGCAGGCGTGCAAAGCCTTGCGCAGCGAAGGCTATGAAGTCGTGCTGGTGAATTCCAATCCGGCCACGATCATGACCGATCCAGAGCTGGCGCATCGCACCTACATTGAGCCGCTCACGAAGGAATATCTGGAAGAGATTATTTCGCGCGAACGGCCGCAGGCGCTCTTGCCGACCGTTGGAGGGCAGACGGCCCTGAATCTGGCCGTTGAGCTTGCGGAGAGCGGCATTCTCGAAAAATATAAAGTGGAAATGATCGGGGCGTCGTTGCGGGCGATCAAGGTGGCGGAGGATCGTCTGTGGTTCAAGGATGCCTGCCGCAAGATTGGGTTGGAGGTGCCCGCATCGGCGCTGGTGAATAATGCGCAGGATGCCTTGCGCTTATGCGATCAGCTCGGTTTCCCGCTGGTGATCCGGCCTTCGTTCACACTGGGCGGCACCGGCGGATCGATTGCTTACAACCGCGAAGAGTTTGGTGAAGCGATCTCGCATGCCTTGGACATGAGCCCGGTTCACGAAGCGCTGGTGGAAGAGTCGGTGCTCGGCTGGAAGGAATACGAGCTCGAAGTGATGCGCGATTTTCGCGACAACTTCGTGGTCATCTGCTCTATCGAGAATTTCGACCCCATGGGCGTGCACACCGGCGACTCCATTACCGTCGCACCCGCGCAAACACTGACCGACAAGGAGTATCAGCGCATGCGCGACGCCGCGGCGGCCATCGTGCGCGAAGTCGGCGTCGAAACCGGCGGCTCCAACGTCCAGTTTGGCATCAATCCCGAAAACGGCCGGATGGTTGTAATCGAAATGAATCCGCGCGTGTCACGCAGCTCCGCGCTGGCCAGCAAAGCCACCGGTTTTCCCATCGCCAAGATAGCCGCGCGTCTCGCCGTTGGGATGACGCTCGACGAAATTCCCAACGACATCACCAAACAAACTCCGGCATGCTTCGAGCCGACCATCGACTACGTGGTCGTAAAGATCCCCAAGTGGCAGTTCGAGAAATTTCCTGGCGCCGACACTACGTTGGGCACCCAGATGAAATCCGTCGGCGAAGTGATGGCCATCGGGCGAACCTTCAAGGAAGCGCTGCAAAAGGGAATTCGTTCGCTGGAACCGCACACTCCGTGGCGCGCTCCGGCGGAAACTCCAGAATCGCTACTGCGGGAGAAGCTCGCGACGCCGCGTGCGGACCGCATTCATTGGCTAATGACCGCCGTGGACCGAGGACTTCCCGCGAGTGAGATTTGCGAGCTCACGAAAATCGATCCGTGGTTTATCCAGCAACTGGAAGAGATCAGCGCGATGAATCGCCGCGCCGCGAGTGTCACGGTGGAAACCGCTTCCCGCGATCTACTCCGCGAAGTGAAACGCTATGGCACCAGCGACGAAGTTCTCGCGCAGATTTGGAAGACAACGCCTGCCGCCGTACGCCTCCAGCGCGCCCGCTACGGCGTAGCGCCGGTCTTTAAACGTGTGGATACCTGCGCCGCTGAATTTGAGTCCTTCACGCCGTACATGTATTCAACCTACGAGGAAGAGGACGAATCCGATCCGCAGCCGCGGTCGAAGATCATGATCCTCGGCAGTGGGCCGAATCGTATCGCTCAAGGAATCGAATTCGATTATTGCTGCTGCCATGCTTCCTTCGCGCTGCGCGAAGATGGCTACGAAACGATCATGGTGAATTGCAACCCGGAAACGGTTTCCACAGACTACGACACCTCGGATCGTTTGTACTTCGAGCCCCTCACGCTCGAGGATGTGCTTGCGATTGTCGAAAAGGAAAAGCCCCAAGGCGTGATCGTGCAATTCGGGGGACAGACGCCGCTCAATCTTGCGCTGGAATTGAAGCGCAATGGCGTGCCCATTATCGGCACAACGCCGGAGTCCATCGACCTGGCTGAAGATCGCCGTCGATTCGGCCGCTTGCTCGAAGAGCTGAAAATCCCTCAGCCGCGAAACGCCACGGCACTGGTACCGGAAGAAGCCGCGCGCGTAGCACGCGAAATTGGCTTGCCGGTGCTGGTGCGACCAAGCTACGTGCTCGGCGGCCGCTCGATGGTGATCGCCTACGATGTAAACACGGTGCAGGAATACGTCGCGCAGGCCGCTCTAATGGGCCCCGCGAGGCCGGTGTTGATCGATCAGTTCCTTGAGGAAGCCACCGAAGTCGACGTAGATGCGCTCGCCGACGGCACCGATGTCGTGATCGGCGGAATTATGGAGCACATCGAGGAAGCCGGCGTGCATTCCGGCGACTCATCGTGCGTGTTGCCGCCCGTGAGTTTGGCGCCTAAAATATTGGAAACGATCCGCGATTACACCAAACGGCTGGCGCTGGCCCTGAAGGTAGTCGGCTTGATGAACGTGCAATACGCTATTCAGCGCGATACCGTCTACGTTCTCGAGGTGAATCCGCGCGCGTCTCGCACCGTTCCCTATGTGAGCAAAGCGACCGGCGTGCCACTGGCAAAAGTGGCGGCGCGGCTCATGGCTGGGAAACGACTCGCCGATATGAAGCTACCGGTGGTGAAGCATAACGGCGTGTCAGAGATCGCCGTTCACGAATTCTACGCGGTGAAGTCGCCGGTCTTCCCATTCAACAAATTTCGTGGCGTAGACACCATTCTCGGACCGGAAATGCGCTCGACGGGCGAGGTCATGGGCATCTCGACCTCCTACGGACAGGCGTTCGCGAAAGCGCAGCTTGCGGCCGGCCAGCGACTCCCGCAAAAGGGCACCATATTTCTCAGCGTCAACGATCGCGACAAGCGGGAGGTTGGGCCACTCGGAAAAGATCTGCTGGCGTTAGGTTTCCGCTTACTGGCGACTCGCGGCACCGCCGCGGCACTTGAAGCCGCGGGTATCGAAGCCGAACCGGTGTTCAAAGTGAACGAGGGACGCCCCAATATTGTGGACCTGATTAAAACGCGCAAGATCGATCTGATTATCAACACGCCGCTGGGGCGCGAATCGTTCTACGATGAAAAATCGATCCGTCGCGCCGCAATCCGGCATAACATTCCGTGTATCACGACGCTGGCGGCGGCCAGCGCGGCGGCGCTCGGTATACGGGCGTTGCTCGACCAGAAACCCGAGGTCGGGGCGCTGCAAGATTTACACCGCGGGCGCGTGCCTGCATCGGGCAGCACCGCGACGGGAGACTAGGACATGGACCTTTCGGGAGTTTACCCGGCGTTGACCACGCCATTTGCGGCGGATGGATCGGTGTCGCTCATCGATTTGAAGTACAACATCGAGCGCTACAACTCGACCGGACTCGCAGGTTATGTGGTGATCGGATCGACAGGTGAGTCGGTGTTGTTGTCACGCGGCGAAACGGAGAGCGTCCTCGCGACCGTGAAAGAAGCTGCGGGCCAGGGCAAACGGCTGATCGCCGGCACCGGCGCGGAATCGACCGCGGACACGATCGAGCGGACCAAGCGCGCCGCCGAATTGGGCTACCACTTCGCATTGGTGAAAACGCCGTATTACTACAAGCCGGCCTACAAGCCCGAGGTTTTGATCGCTCATTACCGGCGCGTCGCGGATGCATCGCCAATTCCGGTGCTGCTGTATTCGGTGCCCATCTTTACAGGTGTAACCCTTGAGGCGCCGGAAGTGGCCGCGCTCTCCGAGCATCCCAACATCGTCGGGATCAAAGACAGCTCGGGGCATGTGCTGCGCGTCGGCGAAATGGTGGCCATGGCGCAACCGGACTTCCAGGTGCTAACCGGCTCGGCTCCCACATTGCTCGCGGGCATTACGGTCGGCGCGAAAGGCGCAATCCTGGCCTTAGCTTCCGCGCTCCCGGAAAAGTGCGTGGAGCTGTTCGAGATTTCGCGCGCAGGGCATATCGAGAAGGCGCGGGAACTGCAGAACGTGCTGCTCAGGGTTTCCAAAGTGATCGCTTCGGAACATGCGATTGCGGGCCTGAAATTCGCGATGGACCAGCGAGGCTATCGCGGCGGAATTCCCCGCCTACCGCTGGTTCCAATCAACGCAGCCTACAAGCAACTCATATTGGAGTCGCTCGCGAGCCTTGACCCGGTCGCGGCGCGCGCTTAGGCTGCTGCTGCGCAACGGGGTTGCTACACTGTCTTGATGAAGCGTCGGGCTGAAGCCCGGCGCCTACACTTCGCTGACTCCCCTTGGCCATGACGATTGACGGTCCCGCAAGACTGCTGGGCGCTATCCTTCGCAGCCGGCGCTCGTCCAAGGGTGAAGCGCTCAGATTTGGCGCCTTCGGGCAAAGCCCGGATTGATCTCGATTTTTGGTTGGCGTCAGAAGATAGGGTTTGGCTCCTGACACTGGCTGGGCGGCTTGGCGTTACCAATTGGGCTGTGTAACATCTAAACCTCGATGGGTTGTATCTCGATACCGTTCCGGCGCCTGCCTCACCAGCCGAAGTTGTTTCTTCGGTTTCTCGATGATTTTCCCAGCGTCTCGAAATTCTACGCGCACCCTCCTACGTTTGAATCCGTTAACGAAATCGCGCGCGCCCTCGATTTTCCAGTCGATCGCAGGAAAGAAGTGACCGCGGTATTGCGCGATGTCAATGGCGTTCTGGGCGCAGGCGACGCGACGCGACGCAATCTTGACCGCTTGGAGAATGGCGCGGTTGCGGTGGTGAGCGGTCAGCAAGTTGGGCTGTTCGGTGGACCGGCGTACGCTTTTTACAAAGCCCTCAGCGCGATTCGCATCGCGGAAGAACTATCCGAGGCCGGAGTTCCGGCCGTGCCCGTATTTTGGATGGCGACGGAGGATCACGATCTGGATGAAGTACGCCATGTGTCCTGGTTCCAGAGCGGGAAACTGACGCTGTTTGAGCTACCTGCAGAAGCGACGCCCGGACGGCCAGTTGGACAAATAAGACTCGGCGCAGAAATTGCCGGCATGGCGAAGACGGCATCGGAACTTCTGACCGGCCCCGGCGCCGAGGCCGTCGCGAGGGCCCTGCTGGAGAGTTACACGCCGGAGGAGACTTACGGGAGCGCTTTTGGAAAGCTGTTCGCCCGCGTGTTCGCGGAATATGGATTGATTTTGCTCGACCCACTTGACGTGCGGCTGCACCGTATCGCAACGCCGGTGTACCGCAAGGCGCTGGAGGACCGCGACGAATTGAGCGCGAAGTTGTTGGAGCGTGGCAAAGACCTGGAAGCGGCCGGATTCGATCCACAGGTGAAGGTGACTCCGGAAGGCACGCTGCTTTTCCGTATGAAGGATGGCTTAAGGCAGGCGATTGTGTATGTTCCGGGGAACGGGGCTGGCAGTAGCGGAAAGTTCAAGTCGGGTGAAGCCTCGTGGTCGCGCGATGAGATTTTGCGGCTCGCGGAGGATGAGCCAGAGTCGCTGAGTCCAAATGCGTTGCTGCGCCCAGTGGTGCAGGATTACCTGTTGCCGACGGTATCGTTTTCCGCCGGCTCAGCGGAGATCTCATACCTGGCCCAATCGGAAGCACTTTACCGGCATATCCTCGGACGCATGCCCGTGGTGCTGCCGCGCGCGGATTTCACGGTCCTGGACGCCAAAGCTGACAAACTGCTGCAGAAATACCACCTGTGTATTGAGAATATCTGGGTGGGCCCACAAGAGTTACGCAAGCAGATGGAATCGGTTATGCTTCCGAAACAGCTTGCCGACGATTTCGACAGGAAGAAAGCACTGATCGAAACGACGCTGGCCGAACTGGGCGCGGACATCCAGAAGCTGGACGCGACCCTGGCCGGAGCGGTCGAGACGGCCCGCGAGAAGATGACCTTTACATTAGAGAAGCTACGAGAGAAGACCGGAAGAGCCCTGGACGAACGCGCCGGCCGGATCGCCGAACACGTGGAGTTTCTCGAGAATCTGCTTTATCCCAACAAGGTCCTGCAATCGCGAGAGCTGTCCTTCCTGCCATTCTTGTCGCAGTGGAGCGCCGAAGGATTGAAGGAACTCAAAGACCTCGCCGGCAGCGCCAACGTCAAAGAACACCGCATCGCGCGCATCTCGTAGTTCCCGCCCCATCAAGGCAGAGCGCGTGATTTTGTAATTCTCCTTAACTACTTTCTAATGCGAAAAAATCTAAAATTCGCAGCAAAGCGGTTGGCCTACAGGGGACGAGTTTTGACACCGCAAGTCGCGTGGTTCGTCCCCTGCTTCATTTCATGCTGTGTTCGGCGGCCTCCTCCCAACGGTATAGTTGTTTTGGTTACAGGAAGACATGATGGAAACTCTGCGGGTGAAAACGACGCGCCGGACGCAGTTACTGGACGTGACTCAGGCAGTGGAGCGAACGGTGGCGCAGTCCGGAGTGGTGAATGGTACTTGCTATGTGTACGTGCCACACACAACGGCCGGAGTGACGATCAACGAGCATGCAGATCCCGACGTCGCCACCGATCTGGAAGGTGTGTTTGACCGGTTCGTGCCCCACTCCGGCCCTTACCGCCATGCTGAAGGCAACACAGATTCCCACGCGAAGGCGGTGATGGTTGGGACAAGCCAGCTAATTTTCGTTGAGAAGGGCAAGTTGGCATTGGGAACGTGGCAGGGAATATTCCTTTGCGAATTTGATGGGCCACGGGAACGGAAGATCTGGGTAAAGGTGGTTGACGACGAAACGAAGGAATCTCGTAAGTAGCACTTTCTTGGCGCGCTCCGTCTAAATTTGCCGGGAGGTCCGGACTATGAGGACTCGTCGAGAGGTGGTGTTTGCGTTGTTACTGGCATTTGTGGGTTGCCGCGCTTGTTTCGCGCAAGGTGCTGGAACTGAGGCCGGCGGAGAGGATGTCGACTCCACGATTGCTGGGACCTGGCGCGGTAGTTCGACTTGTCTGGTGAAGGGCAGCGCTTGCCGCGACGAAGTGAACGTGTACCGCTTTTCGAAACTGGTTGAGAGACATGGAGTGTTCTCAGTGATCGCCAGCAAAGTAGTCGAGGGCAAGGAAATCGTTATGGGTCGTGGCGATTGGACTTACGATGCGGGGAAGCATCTCCTCGAGTGCAAGTCTCCGGAGATTCGGATGGTAGTTGACGGAAATCGCATGGAGGGCGATCTCACGCTGCCCGATGGCACCGCTTATCGCCGGATCTCTTTAAAGAAGGAAGCTTAGGGGGATGTGCTAGAGTTTTGCAGTGATGATGCGCTTCGGGATTTACATTCAGGTCCCCTTTTGTCAGACAAAATGCACCTACTGCAATTTTCATACGAGTGTAGTGTCTTCCGCGCGGTTTGCGCCTTATGTCAGTGCGGTCTGTTCGGAGGTTGAACGGCATAGCGATCTTTATTCGCGGGCCGGTGTGCACCTCCCAGATTCATTTCCCGGCGCGCTCGCAGATACAGTTTACGTCGGCGGGGGCACGCCGAGTCTGCTTGATCCAGCGCATTTGCAGCGGATATTGGAAGCGATCCGGCGAACCTTCCATACGGATCTAACGGAAGTCACTCTCGAGGCGGATCCTGAGACGGTGGAACCGGACAAGGCTGCGGCGTGGGTCCGGGCGGGAATCAATCGCGTCAGTTTTGGCGTCCAATCGTTCTCCGATGCGGAGCTAAAGGCGACAGGCCGCATGCATCGTCGCGCGGACATTCACCGCGCAGTGCCGATTTTGCGCGATTCGGGCATCAGGAACATCAGTTTCGATCTGATCGCGGGCCTTCCGGGACAGACGCGAGCGAGTTGGGCGGCCTCACTGGACGAGTTAGCGGCGCTCGGCCCGGAGCACGTGTCCATATACCTGCTCGAAGTTGACGAAGGCAGCCATCTCGGGGCAGAGGTCTTGCGTGGCGGCGCAAAGTACGGAGCCGGCACGATACCCAGCGAAGATGACATGGCCGAGTTCTACGAGACTGCGTGCAAGTTTCTGCAACAGGCTGGCTATCGCCACTATGAAATCTCAAACTGGGGCAAGGCGGGATTCGAGTCGCGCCACAACTTGAAATATTGGCAGCGCGAACCGTATTTGGGATTTGGCGCGGGCGCGCACTCGTTTTCAGGGACGCAACGCTGGGCCAACGCGCACGACGCGGCAGCCTATGTAAGCGCGATCGAAGGCGGGCGACTCCCTGTGGAGCAGTTGGAAGCAGTAACACCGGAAAGCGCACTGGAGGAAGAGTTGTTTTTGGGCTTGCGGCAGCTGGATGGCATCGATGTGGGTCGAATCGAGCGCGAGTACGGCGTGGCGGTGACGCCGAGATTCGATCGACTGATGTCTGCGGGCATGGTCGAACGCAATGGCAACGTCGTGCGCTTGGCGGAAAGCAAGTTAAGCGTGGCGAATGAAGTTTTTGTCGAGCTGATGAAGTGAGAATAGAAATTACCTCAGGCATTTGAGAACCCGAGTAAGGGCAATTAGGAGGCAGCAGTGAGTCCGGATCCAGATCAGTTGAAGGTGCCAATGTCAAAGGATCACATGGTGGATTTGCGGAGCGATACCGTCACGCGGCCAACGCCAGAAATGCGTCGCGCAATGGCGGAAGCAGAGGTTGGCGACGACGTGTACGGCGAAGATCCCACCGTCAACCGCCTGGAATCCCGCGCCTCTGAAGTGCTTGGCAAAGAAGCAGCCCTGTTTGTGCCCACTGGATGTATGGGCAACCTGATCGCCATCAAAGTATGGACCCATCACGGCAACGAAGTAATTTGCGAAGAGCGCAGCCACGTAAATTTGTACGAGCTGGCCTCCATGTCCGCGATCGCAGGCTGTATGCCCCGGATCGCGCGCGCCGAAGATGGAATCCTCGCCTGGAAGCTGATCGAAGCCGTGATCCGGCCAAAAATTTACTATGACTCGCAGACAGCGTTAGTGTGCCTGGAGAACACCAGCAACATGGCAGGCGGAACGGTGTACCCCACCGCGCAGGTGAACGAGATCTGCGATCGAGCCCACGACGCCGGTTTGAAAGTGCACCTCGACGGCGCGCGCATTTTCAACGCTGCTACCGCGTTGGGCGAAAACGTCGCAGAAATGGCCCGAAAAGTCGACTCGGTCATGTTTTGTCTATCGAAGGGACTAGGCGCACCCGTGGGATCGATGGTCGCGGGTTCGCGCGAATTTATTGAGAAGGCCCGTGTCTACCGCAAAATGTTTGGCGGAGGAATGCGCCAGGCAGGCGTAATCGCCGCGGCAGGATTAGTTGCGTTGGAGAAATCTCCGTCGCGTCTGTATATCGACCACCGGAACGCCCGCCGCCTGGCAGAAGGTGTTGCGAAGATTCCAGGGTTCGCGATCGATCCGTCAAAGGTCCGCACCAACATCGTGATCTTCGATTGCTCGAACACTGGAAAGACCGCGGTCGAATGGTGCGACATTTTGCACCAGCGAGGCCTGTGGGCGCAGGACACGGCGCTGCATTCCGTGCGTTTGGTAACGCACTGCGACGTCGGCGAGACGGACATCGAACGCGCGCTGACGGTGTTGCAAGACGCGGCGATGCAAGTACAAAAGGTGGGGGCATGATAAAGCTGACTGGCTGGCTCGGGGGCGCTACTGCAGTTCTGTGCGCGTTGGCGATCGCTGCCACTGCCCAGGCGCCCAAAAACGAGGTGCGCAAGGCGCGCCGCGATTTCGGTGCCGCGCCGACGGCGGAGGAAGCACAGGCCTTTCTTGACGATGCTGAGTTGCGGCTCTTTGACCTTGGTGTGAAGGCCTCGCGTGCCGCGTGGGTGCAGCAGAACTTTATTACCGATGACACGGAACAGATCTCGGCGGATGCGAATCAGCAAGCAACCGCGCTAAGCGTAGAGCTAGCCAAAAAAGCCGAGCGCTGGGACAAAGTAACGCTTCCACCGGTAATGGCCCGAAAAATGATGCTGCTGAAACTCGCAGCCGGCTTTCCCGCCCCAAGCGATCCCGCCGAGCAGAAAGAATTGGCCCAGGTCGAAGCGTCGCTCGACGGTGACTATGGAAAAGGGAAGTGGTGCCCGGACGGCGCGAACGGCAAATGCCTGGACGTGACCGCCGTAGGAAAATTAATGGCCAACAGCCGCGACGAGACAGAACTCAAGCGCGCGTGGCTCGGATGGCACGCCGTCGGCGCGCCGATGCGCCAGCGCTACACGCGACTCGTGGAACTGGGCGACAAAGGCTCTCAAGAACTGGGATTCGCGGACGCGGGCGCGTTATGGCGCTCGAACTACGACATGCCGCCGGATGCCTTTGCAACAGAAGTCGATCGTCTCTGGGATCAGCTACGGCCGCTCTATCTGTCGCTGCACGCCTACGTGCGCGGGCAACTGGCCAAGAAATACGGAAAAGACGTCGTGCCCGCGCAAGGACCAATCCCTGCTCATCTGCTCGGCAATATCTGGGCGCAGGAGTGGAACAACGTCTATCCGTTGATGGATTCGCCGAAACCTCCGCAGAGCTATGACCTCACAAAAATTTTGCAGGATCGCCACACCGACGCGCGCGGCATGGTTCACTACGGCGAAGCCTTCTTCATCTCGCTAGGTTTCGCGCCACTCCCCCAAACATTTTGGGAGCGCTCCCTGTTCACCAAGCCAGCCGACCGCGACGTAGTCTGTCATGCCAGCGCCTGGGACGTGGATTCCAAGGACGATCTCCGCGTCAAGATGTGCATTCAGATCACGCAGGAAGACTTCGTCACCATTCATCACGAACTCGGTCACAACTTCTACCAGCGCGCCTACAACACCCAGCCGCCATTGTTTCAGAACAGCGCCAACGACGGATTCCACGAAGCGGTCGGCGACACGATCGCTCTCTCGGTCACACCGGAATATCTGAAGAAAATCGCGTTAATTGAAACGGTGCCGCCAGCCTCCGGCGACATCGACTACCTCCTGCAGCAGGCTCTCGAAAAAGTCGCCTTCCTGCCATTCGGGCTGATGATCGACAAATGGCGCTGGGAAGTCTTCGCAGGACAAGTCAAACCGGACCAGTACAACAAAGCGTGGTGGGACCTGCGCCTGAAATATCAGGGCGTAGCTCCACCTATTTCCCGTACCGAAGCTGACTTCGACCCTGGCGCGAAATATCATGTGCCAGGCAACGTCCCGTACATGCGCTATTTCCTTGCGCGCGTCCTGCAATTTCAATTTCAGCGAGCGCTGTGTCGCGAAGCAGGCTATTCCGGCCCGCTGCACCGCTGCTCGATATATGGAAACAAGGAAGCTGGGCAACGACTGAACGAAATGCTAGCTCTGGGCGCCAGCAAGCCATGGCAAGAAGCGCTGGAGACATTGACCAGCGAGAAGCAAATGGACGCCACCGCAATCGCGGACTACTTCGCCCCGCTAAAAGGCTGGCTCGACGAACAAAACAAAAAGAACGGCTACCCGGTAGGCTGGTGATCGTTGTGTCGTTCTGTGAACCCAATGTCCGCGCTTCATGTAAAATATAAGCGAAACTTTTACTGGCTATAGGCCGCGCTAACAGCACGGACATCACCGAGGATACTGTGAATTTCTCGTTTACCGACGAACAGCAGCAACTGCGGCGAAGCATCCGCGAATTTGCCGAAGGAGAAATCGCCCCGCACGTAATGGAGTGGGACGAAGCCTCCCACTTTCCGTCCGAAATCATGCCCAAGCTCGCCGAAATGGGCCTGCTAGGCGTCATCTTCCCCGAACAATACGGAGGGGCCGGCCTGGGCTACATCGAGTACACGCTGGCGATCGAAGAACTGTCACGCGTCGATGGCTCGGTAGGCATCATCGTCGCAGCCCACAATTCGCTCTGCAGCAATCACATCTTCAAGTTTGGCAGCGAAGAGCAAAAGAAAAAGTACCTGACGCCGCTGGCGCAAGGCAAAAAAATCGGCGCATGGTCGCTGACAGAGCCCGAAGCAGGCTCGGACGCAGGCGGCACGCGGACGACAGCGGTGCGCGATGGAAAGCACTGGGTCCTGAACGGAGCCAAGACCTTCACCACCAACGGCCACTACGCTGACGTATGCGTGGCCATGGCGGTAACCGATAAATCCAAGAACTCCCACGGGATCAGCGCCTTCATCCTCGAGAAAGGCACGCCCGGATTTAAGCCCGGAAAGAAAGAAAACAAGCTTGGCCTGCGCGCCAGCGACACCTCGGAAGTGATTTTCACGGACTGTCGCGTGCCGGCCGAGAACTTGCTCGGCGCCGAAGGCGAGGGTTTCGTTGGCAGCCTGAAGATTCTCGACGGCGGCCGTATTTCGATTGCCGCGCTGGCGCTGGGCATGGCGCAAGGCGCCCTGGGAGCAGCGACGAAGTATGCCAAGCAACGCAAGCAATTCGGCCAGGCGATCAGTGAGTTTCAAGCCATCCAATTCAAGCTCGCCGACATGGCCACGCAGGTGGAGGCTGCACGGCTGCTGGTGTACCAGGCAGCGTGGCTGGCCGACCAAAAGGACGTCCGCTTCACGCGGGAATCCAGCATGGCGAAACTATTCGCCAGTGAAGTCGCCGTGCGCGTAGCCAACGAGTGCGTGCAAATCCATGGCGGGTACGGCTTCATCAAGGACTACCCCGCGGAAAAGTATTACCGTGACGTGAAGCTGTGCACCATTGGCGAAGGCACCAGCGAAATTCAGAAGTTGGTGATTGCCCGCCAGCTACTAGGCAAGAAATAATAGGGCGATGCCTTCAGCGTCGCTCTACAGCCCACAGGAAAACGATGCCGCCGCCAATTGAAAATTGGGCGGAGCGCGTGTGTGCCGGGGACGTGCTCGCGGTTTCGCGAGCGATCACCGCGATCGAGAATCATCAGCCGGAAGCGGAAGAGTTGCTGCGCGTCGTCTTCCCGCGAACTGGCAAGGCATATCTGACGGGCATCACCGGCGCTCCCGGAACGGGCAAGAGTACGCTGGTGGACCGTCTGGCCGCTTTCTATCGCCGCCAAAACGAAGCGGTGGGCGTGATTGCTGTCGATCCCACTAGCCCTTACACGGGCGGCGCGATTCTCGGTGATCGCATTCGCATGCAAGGGCACGCCAGCGACGCAGGTATGTTCATTCGCTCGATGGCGACGCGTGGATTCCTTGGAGGCCTGGCACGCGCGACTGCGGAAGTCGCGCTGCTGCTCGACGCCGCAGGCAAAGACCAAGTCCTCATCGAGACCGTTGGCGTCGGGCAGGACGAAGTTGATATCGTGCAACTGGCGGATTGCGTCGCGGTCGTGATGGTTCCCGGCATGGGCGACGACATTCAGAACATGAAAGCCGGTCTGATGGAGATCGGCGACATTTTCGTGTTGAATAAGTCCGACCGCGACGGTGCCGACCGGCTCGAACAGGAACTGCACGCGATGCTGTCGCTGGTCATGCCCAGGGACGGATGGCATCCACCGGTGGTGCGCACGGTGGCGACCGACAACAAGGGCATCGATGTGCTGGCCGCGACCATCGCGAAGTTTCGCGCGCATTTCGAGTCCAGCGGCGAGCGCCGCCGCAAGCATGTGGAGCATTGGAAACAGCGCCTGATCGAACTCGTGGAATCGCGGCTGCTGCACAAGGCTCTGGGGGGTAGCGGTGGTGAAGCCCGCTTGACGGCATTGGCGGCGGAGGTCGCGGATCGAAAGAAAGATCCGTTCGCCGCGGTAAACGAGATTCTCGCACAAAGCGGGCTAGGCTAAGGAAATCGACGCAGCAGTGTCGGGCACGACTTCAGCCGCGCCGTCAGCAGCATCTAAGACCGCTTGGCCGCTGAGGTTCGGTTTTGCGTCACATTGACTGCACGCCCACAAGAGCAGAGGTGAAATGGCAACATCGAAGAAGTCAGATAAGAAGAGCACACGCGCAAAGCCGTCCGCAATGGCCACGGTCGGAATCATCGGCGGAAGCGGGTTGTATTCCATGGCCGGCCTGACGGATACGCGCGAGATTGGCGTGAAGACGCCCTTTGGCGATCCGTCGGACGCCATCGTCCTGGGAATGCTGGAAGGCAAGCGCGTGGCGTTTCTGGCGCGCCATGGCCGCGGCCATCGAATCCTGCCCAGTGAGATCAATTTCCGCGCCAACATCTACGCCATGAAGCAGCTCGGGGTGGAGCGAATCATTTCCGTCAGCGCCGTGGGTTCGTTGCAGGAAGACCTTCGGCCCGGCGAGTTTTTAGTCCCGGATCAGTTTTTTGACCGCACGAAGCTGCGCATTTCTACTTTTCTTGGCGAGGGATTGGTGGCGCACGTAACATTCGACAAACCAACGTGTGTGCAAGCAAATGCTGTTCTGTCGGATGCGATCGACCATTGCGGCGTCAAGGTGCATCGTCGTGGAACCTACGTCTGCATAGAAGGGCCGCAGTTTTCGACGCTAGCGGAAGCGCACGTGCACCGGCAGTTGCGCTTTGAAGTCGTCGGAATGACCAACGTCACCGAAGCGAAGCTGGCGCGCGAAGCGGAGATTTGCTACGCAGCCATCGCGATGATCACGGACTACGACTGCTGGCACCCCGATCATGAATCCGTGACCGGAGCGCAAATCATGGAAACCTTGAGCCGCAATGCGGAGAACGCCCAGCGCGTCTTGCGGGAAGCGGTGCGCACCATGCCCGCGGAGCGCAGCTGCAAATGTGGCTCCGCGCTGCGGCACGCTCTGATCACCGATTTGAAGTTAGTTCCACCGGCGACCAAGAAAAAACTCGCCGCAATCATCGGCAAATATATTTCTTAGGAGAACATAGTGTCCCTACTCGTCGTGGGTTCGGTGGCATTTGATGGCCTGGAAAGTCCGTACGGAAAGGTGGAGCGCACCTTAGGTGGCGCGGCGACCTATTTCTCGGTCGCCGCCAGTTTTTTTACTCCAGTGCATCTGGTCGCGATCGTGGGAGATGATTTCACCGACCTGGACGCGAAGGTGTTCCACGGACGCAAGATTGATTGCGAAGGACTGGAGCGCACCGCCGGCAAGACATTTTTCTGGGCCGGGCGCTATTCGGAGAATTTGAACGATCGCGTTACCCTGACGACCGAGCTCAACGTCTTTGCCGACTTCAAGCCAAAGTTGCCGGAACGCTATCGCGCGTCCGAATACGTTTTCCTGGCAAACATCGCTCCAGACCTGCAGCGCGATGTTTTGCAGCAAGTGAAAAAGAGACCGAAGATCGCCGCGCTCGACACCATGAACTACTGGATCGAGCGCACCAACGAAGATTTGCGCGAGACCTTGCGCCACGTCGACATCTTGATGATCAACGACGCCGAAACGCGCCAGCTATCAAGTGAACACAACCTCCTGCGCGCGGCAAGGCATATCTTCAAGCTCGGCCCGTCGACGCTGGTCATCAAACGCGGCGAATACGGCGCGATGATGGTCGACAAGCGCGGCGTGTTCTGCGTCCCCGCGTTTCCACTGGAAGAGCCTCACGATCCGACCGGTGCCGGAGACAGCTTCGCGGGTGGTTTCATGGGATATCTGGCCGGAGCAGGCAACAAAAGTGACGCTTCGCTGCGCCGCGCCATGGTCTATGGCTCCGTGATGGGCAGCTTCACCGTCGAAAAATTCGGCCTGGACCGCCTGAAAACGCTGAAGCGCGCCGAGATACACGCCAGGGCACGCCATTTCGCGAAATTGACGCAGTTCAAGTTGTAGTGTGTAAAATCGAGTCATTGCGGGCGTTTGCGTCAAACTGAAATGCTGTCACTGACTACGGTTTGTTATCGCTTATTGTGGGCGGCGTTGCTTGGCGCGGTTATTGGCGTCGAGCGAAGCATGCGCCGGCGTCCCGCGGGGATGCGGACCAGCGTCTGCGTCACGATGGGCACGGCTCTTTTCACCATCATGTCGGTGGAAATCGCGCGCGCGACCGGCGACACCTCCACTACCCGTATCGCTTCGAACATCGTTCAGGGAATCGGGTTCTTGGGCGCGGGGACGATCCTTCGCGAACGTGGCAGTGTCGTCGGGCTCACCACAGCCGCGGCGATTTTCGGGGAAGCCGCGATCGGCATGGCCGCCGGTGGCGGTTTTTATGCAGTTTCTGGCGTGGCTTTCCTGATTGTCCTTTTTACGTTAGTTGCGCTGGTTTACGTCGAAAATTTATTGAATCTGAAACCCCGCTACATGCTTTTCCGGATTTCCACCAGCACAGCAGAAGACCTCGTGCCCGTGGTGCACAACATTTTCTCCAAGCTGGGTATCGCCTTGGACAATTTCCAGGTATCCATGACGGGAGACAAGAACCTGATCCAATTCGATGCCGACGTGAGCCTTCGGGAGCAAGAGAGTATTTTAAGTTCGATGAAGCGGCCAGGAGTGACCCTTGAGATGCTGCCGGTCGAAAGGCAGATCGGATGAGCCGGACTTCGCTGGCGAGGTCGGCCAGGCATTCCTCCGGTGTATCCGCGCGGAAGCCCAAAGCGCTGCGCGCGGGAGCGCGCCTCGCGGTTTTTGCTCCAGCGTCGCCGGGAAGCGATGCGGCGGAAGAGCGTGGCTTGGCGGAGTTGGCGCGGCTCGGCTTTTCGGTCGAGCGCCGAACCCAAAAAAGTTCCGAAGGCTATTTTTCGGCGCCGACGGCCGAGCGAAGAGAAGAACTTGTTAGCGCGCTGAGTGATCCGCGGATCGATGGGCTGATCGCGTTGCGCGGAGGATACGGTTCCAATTATTTGCTTGATGAGAAGTTGAACGCGGAAATCGTTAATCCTAAGTGCCTGATCGGATTCAGCGACGTTACCTCGCTGCAGATTTTTTTGTGGCAGCGCCGCGGATGGACTTCAATTTACGGGCCGATGGTTGCTGCGGGACTCGAAGCGGGAGCAGGCGCCCCCAAAGGATACGAACAGACGAGTTTTCTGAGCGCGATCAGCACGACCGAGGGCGAGTGGGAAATTTCGTTGCAGGGCGAGGCACTCGCATCCGGAGGATCAGAGGGCACCTTGCTCGGCGGATGCATGACTCTGCTGGAAACCACGATTGGAACACAGTGGGAACTCGATACCCGCGACTCCATTCTCGTGTTGGAGGACCGCGGAATGAAACCGTGGCAAGTGGACCGCGCGCTGATGCATCTGCGACAAGCCGGCAAGTTTGACGGTGTTCGCGGCATCGTGCTGGGAGATTTTCCGGATTGCGAGCCTCCCGTGGCGGGAAGCCCGACAGTGCAGGATGTCTGCACGCGAATTCTGAAGCCGTTGGGGATTCCGATTGTGTTTGGCGCTCCAGTGGGACACACCGCGCGGCCGATGCTGACGATTCCGCTCGGCGTGCGTGCGCGATTGCGTGCGGCGGGAACGGGTTTGCTGGAGATTCGGGAGGCGGCGGTGATTCCATGAGCGAGGCCATAAGCAAAGGGAAGCATATACACGTGATTGGCATCGCCGGCTCGGCGATGTCTCCGCTGGCGGGCATGCTGCGCGAGAAGGGATTCCGCGTGACCGGATCGGACGCAGGCGTCTATCCGCCGGCCTCGACGCTGCTGGAGAGCCTGGGCATTTCGTTCTTTCACAAATTCGATGCGGCGAACCTGAATCCTGCGCCGGACTTGGTTGTGGTTGGCAACATCATCGCGCGAGGCAATCCGGAACTGGAAGAAGTGCTTGACCGCAAAATTCCGTATCGTTCGCTACCGGAAGTCCTGGAAGAGGAATTTCTGCCTGGGCGCCATTCGATCGTCGTTAGCGGCACGCATGGTAAGACGACTACGACCGCGATGCTCGCTTGGATTTTTCACGTGGCAGGGAAGCGGCCGAATTTTCTGGTCGGCGGAGTGGCGGAGAATTTCGGCAAGAGCTATGGGTTGGAAGGTGGCGCGGAGTTCATTCTCGAGGGTGACGAGTACGAGACGGCGTTCTGGGATCGCGGGCCGAAGTTTTTTCATTATCACCCGGACGATTTGATCATCACCTCGCTGGAGTACGATCACGCGGACATCTATCCTGATTTCGACACGTACCAGTTGGCGTTTCGGCGGCTGGTGAATCTGGTGCCGCGAAGCGGACACGTGGTGGTGTGGGGCGATACCGAGCAATCCGGACCAGAATTACGCGCGGCGACGGCCAAGGCTTTTTGCCCGGTGGAAACGTACGGCTTCTCCGCGCAGAACGATTGGATAGCGAGCAATTTTGCGGTCGAGGGCGAAACCTCGCGGTTCCGCCTGACGTATCGGGGCAAGATGTTCGGGGATTTTCAGCTTTTGGCGACGGGGCAGCACAACGTCCTGAATGCGGTGGCAGCCATCGCCGTGGCGCACGGGCGCGGAATTAGCGTGGACGCGCTGGCTGAGGCGCTCTCGACTTTTCGTAGCGTGAAGCGGCGCATGGATGTGAAAGGCGAACGCGGGGGAATTCTGATTGTGGATGACTTTGCGCATCACCCTACGGCGGTGCGGGCGACGATCGAAGCGGCGCGCGGACGCTGGCCAAAGCGGCGGCTGTGGGCGATTCTGGAGCCGCGCTCGAACTCGATGAGGCGCAAAGTGTTTCAGGAGTCGCTGCCGAAGGCGCTGGCTCTCGCGGACCGAGTCGTGCTCGGCGGAGTTTTCCGGGCACAACAGTTGGGTGATGAGAACCGACTGGCGCCGGAGAGCGTCGCGCAGAGTGTGCGGGAGTTGGGCAAAGACGCGCGGGCGTTCGACGGCGCGGGGGCAATTTCCGAGTATCTCGCCGCCGAAGCCAAGGCCGGGGACCTCTTGCTGGTCATGTCGAACGGCAGCTTCGACGGCTTGTGTGACAAGTTGTTGAAGAAGATTGGGAGCGAGGTTCCCTCCGAGGCGACTACCCGGTGAGATTGCTTCCGTTCGGGCACCGCTTATTGCGCGGTGCGATTCCAGGGTGCCTTTGCGTTTTGGTCCTCAGCGTTCCGGCAAACGCGGCAATCCGCTATGAAGTCGCGTTCCCGCAGCCGGAGACGCATTTGTTTCACGTCACGATGCAAATCCCGGATGTGCAGCACGAAGTAACCGTGCAGATGGCGGCGTGGAACGCGCTCTACCAGATACGCGATTTCAGCGCGCACGTGCAGCGGGTCGAGGCCTTCGGGGGATCGAAATCCTTGCCGGTCGAAAAGTCAGATAAACAGACCTGGCGTATCACCGGAACTGGCACGATCACGGTTCGCTACGTCACCTATTGGGACGAGGGCGGACCGTTCGCGACGCAGCTGAATCGCGAGCATGCGTTCATCAATCCGGCGATGATTTTGATGTACGTGCCCGAGCGACGATCCGAAGCCACCCAACTGAACATGTTCGACCTACCTTTTGATTGGAACGTGATCGGAGAATCCCTGGGACTGATGGAGGCAATGGGCGGCGTCCAACATTTTCAATTTGACGCCGCAAACTATGACGAGCTTGCGGATGCGCCCATCGAAGCGGGGAGGTTCGACCTGTTTGAAGTTCCCGGCATCACTCCTCGAGTGTCGGTCGTCGTTCACGGTGACGGCTGGCGAAAGAAACGAATCCAGGAGGATTTGCAGCGGATTTGCACTTACGAGCTGAAGCTGATGGAGGGAGCTCCGTTCCCGCGTTACTACTTTATTTTGCATTTTGGGAAGGCGGCTAGCGGCGCAGGCGGAGGGATGGAACACGCCAACTCGACGGCGATTTCGGTGAGGTCGGATGAGGATTTTGCGAATGTGGCGGCGCATGAGTTTTTTCACTTGTGGAATGTGAAGCGGATTCACCCGGCTACGCTTTTCCCGGTGGACGATACGAGGGAGCAGTACACGCGCGCGTTGTGGTTTGCCGAGGGCGTAACCAATACTTACGCCTCCTACACGCTGGTGCGGACGGGCCTATGGAGCAAAGGGCAGTTTTACGAAGACCTTGGCGAGCAGATCAGCGAGCTAGAAGGGCGTCCCGCGAACAAGTGGCAGAGCGCGGAACAGTCGAGCCTGGACGCGTGGCTTGAAGAATATCCGCTCTACAATCGGCCGCAGAACAGCATCTCTTACTACACGAAGGGGCAAGTCCTGGGTGTCTTGCTCGATATTTTGATTCGCGACTTTACCGAGAACGAGAAGAGCTTGGACGACGTGCTGCGTTCGATGAATGAGGAGTTCGCCAAGCAGGGGCGCGGCTACCGTGACAGTTTGGATGTTCGATTGACCGCGGAAAAAATCGCCGGCGTCTCGTTCGACGATTTCTTTTACAGATATGTCGCTGGTGCAGAGCCGCTGCCGTATCAGCGGGTCCTTGCGCGCGCGGGGCTTGAACTCCGAACCGAGGAGCGGAGGCGTTTGACGCTCGGTTTTTCCGGGCGACGGGATGAAAACGGATCGCTTGTCGTCCGCAGCGTCGATTCGGAAGGCGCGGCGGAGCAAGCGGGCTTGCGTGTGGACGACGTGATCACGAGTTGGAATGGTGCGGAGCCGCCGCGGAGTCCGGAGCATTGGGCTTACGGTCAGAAAAAGGGGAGCCTGCTGCGGCTTGGCGTGCGCCGCGACGGAAAGAATATCTCGCTTGAGCTGCGCGTGGGTGAGGTTGTCGAGACCGCATATCGAGTTGTGGAGGATGGGCACGCGGACGAGAGAGCGAAACATATCCGCGAAGGGCTTCTGCACGGGGTGACGTCGCCGGTGACGGCTTCGATTCGGTAGGCCTGGTTTCATTGATCAGATGAAGTCGGTGGAGAAGAGTTTCCTCAGGGGCTTAAGCTCGTTTTGGTCGGAGCTGAATGTCGGAGCTGAAGTTCCGACCCCCTGAAAACCTTTCTCTGATACGCCGCCGCTGGTGGAAGCAGCAAAGGAGACCTGACATGGCTGTTTCCTCTCTCTGAAACCTTTTCGGTGAGATGTTGCTTGAGATCTTCTGTGGTTGGCTTCCCGGGAATTTGCGATTTTAAATTTGCGGCATGTTTGAAGGCTTGCTGGGGACTTATGCTTCGCACGCTCTTCGTTGGCGTTTTTCTGTCGATTTATATCCTGCTGGTCGGGCCGCCGCTGCTGGTGTATACGCTGATCAGCCGCAATCCGAATCCGTTGTATTGGGCGGGGATCAATGGAGTGATGTTTTTTGTGCGGGCGGTCGGCGTGCGAGTGCGCGTCGTTGGGACGGAGCGCATTCCGGCGGGGACCTGTTTGTTTGTAGCGAATCATACGAGTTCGGCGGATGCGCCGGCGGTGGTGGGCGCGATTCCCCGGCGGATTGCGATTTTGTTGAAGGAATCGCTGTTCAAGTATCCGATTGTGGGGCGGGCGTTTCTTTTGGCTCGATTCATTCCGGTCGATCGCAAGTCGCGGGACTCGGCGCTGGAGAGCCTGGAGAAGGCGATCGAGTCTTTGCGGGCTGGGCAATCGTTTCTGATTTATCCGGAGGGGACGCGCAGTCCGGATGGGCGGTTGCAAGATTTCAAAAAGGGCGCGGTGGTGATGGCCATCAAGGCCGGCGTGCCGATCGTGCCAGTGGCGTGCTCGGGGGCGCACCGGGTGATGGAGAAGCGCTCGCTGAAGATCCATCCGGGAGAGATCTTGGTGGAATTTCTGGAGCCGATTGACGCGTCGGCGTACAGCTTTGAGCAGCGGGACGAGTTGAATCGGCGGGTGCATGATGCTTTGGCGGCGGGGTTGCCGCCGGACCAGCAGCCTCTTTGAGACGTAGAACCAAGCGCTGGCGGATTCATCGGTGCTGGTGCTGACGGGGACATAGACACTTCTAGGCTCACCGTAAACAGGAGAGTCTGTCCTACCCCTCCCCCTGTTTTTCTGTAAGTGTTGATTCCAAAGGAAGATGAAGTCATTTGTTTTGATGCAGTTTTGCAAGTGTTGATTCTAGATAACTTGCGGCGTTGTCTGGGAGTTTAGCTATGGCGTCCTCCGATTCGGAGATGGTGTCTGCGTTCGGTTCATATTCCGAATCGAGGTGGGTTGGGGGAACTGGTGGCGTGGGGCGGTCGAAGGATTCGCGGATGGTTTGGCGCCAGAAGTCTGCGCCGAAGGCGTTGATGTATTCGTGTTTGGCTAGGTGGATGGATTGGAGGAGGGTTTGCGCCAGGTAGGCGAGGGTGGAGGCGGTTTTGGGTTTGATTTGGCCTTGGGCTACGGCGGAGAAGAGGTGGCCCAAGGCGGAGCTTAGATCGCAGGCGGAGAGGTAGTGACCGGAGAAGTAGGTCCCGAGGTGGCGGCCTACTTTCTGAGCGGCTTGGGATTGGGATTCTTTGCGGGCGTGGTAGGTGCACAGGTGGGGATGGGCGGAGGTGCGTGGGGTGAGGCAGCGGCGGCCGTCGGCGAAGGTGAATAGACACAAAGACGCGCGGTCCTTGGAAGGGATTGTGGACATGTCGTCTCCAGATGAACTTGCCTGTGCGCAGGGTTAGCCTGTGCAACTTGGAAGTTGGATGATTTGGGATTTCTCGCGGTGGCGAGACGTGGTTTTGACTGAGTGAATGATAGCTGATAGTAATTGAATTGTTAAGGTAAACTATGGTGATTCGAATAGTTTGTTTTGCAAAAGCGAATGACCAGGAAGCGCCGGATTGACTGGTGCGTTCTGGGCTGGTGGCTTTTTGGTTCGCCGGGCTGACGCCCGGCATCTACATTTGCTTTTTGAGTTTGGATTCTAACTGGCGGACTCGCTTTTGGAGGTCGGGGAGGCGGGTTAGGGCGGCTGAGCATTTTAGCCAGAGCTTGTTGTCTACGGCTGGGTAGCCGGAACGCACTGAGTTTGAGGGCACGTCTGTCGGTAGGCCGCTCTGCGCTGTGACGATTACGTTGTCGCCTACTGTCAGGTGGCCTGCGGAGCCGGATTGGCCGGCGAAGATGCAGTTGTCGCCGATTTTGGTGGAGCCCGCCAGGCCGGTTTGGCCGCAGATCATGTTGTTAGCGCCTAGTTGGGAGGCGTGGCCTACCAGGACCAGATCGTCGATTTTGGTGCCGCGGCCGATGCGGGTTTCGCCCACCGTCGCGCGGTCGATGCAGGAGTTGGCTTGGACTTCGACGTCGTCTTCGAGGACGGCTGGGCCGGATTGGACGATTTTGTGCCAGGTGCCGTCTTCTTTTTTGGCGAAGCCCAGGCCGTCGCCGCCGATGATGGCACCGGGCTGGAGGATCACGCGGTGGCCTATGCGGCAGTGTTCGCGGACTACGACGTGAGCGTGTGCGAAGAAATGGTCGCCGATTTTGGCGCCTTGATAGATGGTTACGAAACTGTGCAGGACTGCTTTTTGGCCTATTTCTACATTTTCGTCGATGAAGCAGTAGGGACCTATGTGGGCGCCCTCCGGGACTCGGGCAGTTCTTGCGATGACTGCGGTGGGGTGGACGCCTGGCTGGTACTGGGGCGGTTGGTAGAAGAGTTCCAGCGCCTGGGCAAAGGCCAGGTAGGGGTTCGGAGTGCGTAGGGCGGCTAGCGGGGGGAGATTTGGGTCGCGGTTGAGTGGGGCACCTTCTTCGATCAGAACTGCGGAGGCTTGGGTGGTCTTTACCAAAGGGGTGTAGCGCTTGTTGGACAGGAAGGTGATTTGGCCCGGGATGGCTTGGTCGATTCCGGCTACACCGTGAATTTCGGTTTCGGGGGCACCTTCGAGGCGGCAGGATAGTTTTTCGGCTAGGTCGGCGAGTTTCATTCGATCGGCTCCTGTTGTTCAGGCGAGTCTCGCATAGCGGGAATGAGGAAGTACAGTTGGGCTCGACCATGTCGAGGCCGGGAGGGCGAGCCCCTCCCCTACGGGAAGCGGATTCTGGGGATTTAGTCGGTGAAGAGGCGGGGTTGGGCGGGTGCCGGCTGGGCCGGTGGTTTGCGGCGGGCTATGCCTACAACGCCTAACACGGTGACTTCGGTAAGGGCTGAGCGAGGGACGAAGATACGGTCGGTGGTGGAGTTAAGGTCGGGCGGCGTGATTTGGAGGCCGTTGTCGAGGAGGGAGAGCAGGTCGTTGGGAACTACACCTTCGAGGGTGTCCCCGTCCAAGAAGCGCAGGCGGACCCAGAGGCCGTCGAGTTTGGGGCGGCTCAGGAAGGCTTTGCGCTCGGGTTCGTACTCGTCGGAAAACTCGCGGACGAAATAGATGGAGCGGACCTTGGCTAGCGGGATGGACTCATGCTCGCCGTCGGGGGTGAGCAGGTCGACGGGGTCGGAATGGCCCAGGTTCGTGGGATTGAGGTAGCCGCGCAGGGATTTCCTGTCGGACAACGCGACGATCACTTTCTTGTGCGTCGAGGCTGGGGAGCGAGTTTTCAAAGATAGAGTACGCCCAAGACTTACCTGTTTGCGAAACGTGCTGATGTATGTTATGTTAAGCGGGATTTTCCTGTCAACTCCTTGTTTCCATTAGGGTTAGGGCCCCGGAGCGCCGCCCGTTGACCGAAAAAAAACAGATCCTCAAGTCCGCCTCGATCATCTCGCTGGTCACCATTGTAAGCCGTGTTCTCGGTTACGTTCGAGATCAGCGAATCTTTATGCTCTTGGGAGCGACGTACGTTGGGGATGCTTACAACCTGGCGTTCCGAATACCCAATCTTTTCCGCCGGCTCGTGGCCGAGGGATCGATGACCGCGTCATTTATTCCTGTTTTCACGACGTATATGCGGGAGAAGTCGGAGGAGGATGTTTGGGATTTCGCGAATAAGCTGTTTTGGACCCTAGCGTTATTGGTGGCAATCATTACGATTTTGGGAATGGTGTTCTCGCCGTTCGTAGTCCACTTGTTCGCGGGAAAGAGTCCCGCGGCCGCTCAGGCCATCGAATTGAATCGCGTGGTTTTCCCATACCTGTTCTTTGTGGCGCTGGCCTCGCTGGCCATGGGTATATTGAATTGCTTCCACATTTTTGGACTGCCCGCAGCGACGCCCATTGTGTGGAATGCGGCGGCGATTCTGTTTTCGGTGGCCGTGGTGTGGAAGCACTTCAAGAATCCGGCGACGGCGATCGTGGTCGGGGTTCTAGTCGGCGGAGTATTGCAGTTCCTGATTCAGGTGCCGACACTGGTGCGGAAGGGAATGACGTTTAAGTTTGGAATTTCATTTTCGCACCCCGGGATCAAAAATGTGGCGCGATTGATGATTCCGCGGCTTTTCGGGATCGGGATCGGGCAAATCAATCTGCTGGTCGACACGCGGTTCGCGACGGCGGCGGTTATGCCTCCGGGAAGCCTGACGGCGTTGTACCTGGCCGATCGGGTCATGGAATTGGTATTGGGAGGGTACGCGATCGCGGTCGCTACGGCGATTCTGCCGATGATGTCGCATCAAGCGGCGGCGAACGACTTCGTGGGCTTAAAGAAAACGCTCACTTTCTCGGTGCGGATTGTGGCTTTCATCACGATCCCTGCGATGCTGGGACTGATGATTCTGCGGGAACCGATCATCCGTGTGCTGTTCCAACACGGGCAATTCGTGGCGGCATCTACGCGCATAACGGCGCGCGCGCTGCTTTATTACGCCATAGCACTGCCTGGACTGGCGACTGTGAAGCTGATCGTGCCGGCATTCTATTCGACCAAGGACACGAGGACTCCGGTGATTGTGGCGGCGATCTCGATGGTGATCAACATCCTGCTAAACTTTTTGTTTCTGAAGACTTCGTTGTTCGCGCGAGTGTTGAACGGGGGGCCGGCACTGGCGACAGCGCTGGCTTGCTATTTCGACTTCTTCGCGCTGTTTATTATTTTTCGGCTGCGGCATGGCGTTTTAGGGACCCGCGAGATTTTATCCTCGTTCTCAAGGGTTTTCTTGTGTTCAGCGGTAATGGGGTTAGCTTGCTGGTTTGGGGCGCGTTACACGGCATTTACGATGTATTCGAGGGGCTACATTCAGATATTGGTTTTCGTGGGTTTGCTGGGTGGGGCGACAGCGTTGTATCTGGCATTGGCTTGGGTATTCCGGTGTCGTGAAATGGAAGAGATCTACGGGATCGCCACGCGAAAAAATCGCGGCGGAGAAGCGTACGTGGAGGCTTGATGGAGATTTCGGCCACCATAACGTCTTTCGTGACGCACGTGAAGGTGGAGAAGGGTTTGTCCGTTAATACTGTGAGCGCGTACCGGCGCGATTTGTTGAAGTTTGAGGGATTTGCGAAGAAGCGGAAACTGGCGCTGGAGGCGGTCAGCCGGGACGATCTGGTGGACTTTCTGGCTGGCTTGTACCGGGAGAAGCTGGAAAGTCGAACCGTTGCGCGGCAGTTGGTGACGCTCCGGAATTTTTTCCGATATGCGCAGATACAGGACTTGATTGCGGCGGACCCTTCGGCGAATCTGGAGTCGCCGAAAATCCGGCGGTCGTTGCCGGGATATTTGCGACTGGAAGAAGTGGAACGATTGCTGACGCAGCCGGATTCGAAGACGGCGCTGGGTTTGCGTGACCGGGCGATGCTGGAAGTATTGTATTCGACTGGGTTGCGCGTATCGGAACTAGTGGGACTGCGCGTGGGCGATCTGGACAGCAAGGCTGGGTGCGTGCGGTGTATCGGCAAAGGCGATAAGGAACGCATCGTGCCGGTGGGCCGCAAGGCGTTGGCGATGGTCGAGAAGTATCTGCAGGAAGGGCGGCCGGAGTTGCTGCGGCAGGCCAAGGCGATGAACAGCACGGCGCTGTTCGTGAACAAGCGCGGAGTTGCGCTGAGCCGAGTGGGAGTGTGGAAGATCTTGTCGGGCTATGGCCGGCGAGCGGGGTTGCGAGTGGCACTAACGCCGCATATGTTACGGCACAGTTTCGCGACCCATTTGTTGGAGAACGGCGCGGATTTGCGGTCAGTACAGCTGATGTTGGGGCACGCCGACATATCCACGACGCAGATTTATACGCACGTTGTCGAGGAGCGGTTGAAGCAGATTTACAAGGCACACCACCCGCGCGCGTAGCGGGTTGGACCGAGAACGCAGAGCAGGTGCGGCCGCGAAGAACGGACGGACATGTCCATCTGTTCTTGCGACGAGCGGCAAAGACACCTGGAGGTGAAGGAGCGCAATGCCAGACTATATGTTTTTGCTGGAAAGCCGGCTGTCGCCGGAGCAGCGCGCGGTGATGATGCGCGTGCAGGAGCTGGCGGCGGCCATGGGATTCAATTTGTATCTGACTGGCGGCACGGTGCGGGACCTGATCACCGGAGCGTCGCTGCGCGATTTGGATTTTACCGTCGAAGGAAACCCGTCGAAGATCGCGCGGGAATTGGAGAAGGGTGGCGCGAAGATTCTTCTGGAAGACGAGAAGTTGCGGCATATCGAAGTGCTGTTCGCCGGAGACGTGGAGGGCAGTATTTCGGCGGCGCGTGATGATCACTACGTGCGTCCTGGGACACGGCCGGAGATTCGCTGGTCCACGATCATGGAGGACTTGCGGCGGCGGGACTTTTCGCTGAACTCGATTGCGATTTCGCTGAATCCGGCGTCGCGCGGATTGCTTCTTGATCCTACGAACGGGTTGTCCGACATCGAACGCGGAGAAGTACGGGCGTTGACGATCCATAGCTTTACGAACCAGCCGGTGCGCTTGCTGCGGCTTCTGCGGTTTTCGGCGCGGATGGGATTCAAGCCGGAGGGGCGGACGCAGGAATGGTTTGACCTGGCGATCGAGCGGGATCTGCATCACACCATAACGCCCGAAGACGCAGGAGGGGAGTTGCGGGCGGTGGCGCGTGAGGAGCGTCCCGCGGTGGTGTTGAAGGCCTGGGAACAGCACCATTTGTTGGAGGTCGTGAATCCGAACCTGGCGAAGCGGCATCCGGACTACGAGGGGATCGCGCGGTTGATGAAGGTGCGCGAGGACTTGTTTACGGCTGGATTCCGTCCGCGGTTGGCGGCGCCGATGTTGCTGGCGATACTGGGAAAGCTCAAGGATCGCGAGCAGGGTGCCGTGCTTTCCAGGGCTGGGTATCGATCGGCGGAGATCGACAAGGCATTGGGCTTCGCAGAGGAAACCCTTGAGGCGCAAAAGGAATTGATCGGAAAGAAAATGAATGCGCCGATTGATGCTTACCGCTTCCTGGAGCAAATGCGGCTGGATCAGATTGCGTATTTGCTAGCCGAATCGACGAATTCCGCGGCGCTGTCCAAGATCCGGGCTTACTTGAACAAGTGGAGGCCGGTACGGATCGGTTTGCCGATGGTGGCAAATGAACTTGAGGCGCTGGGAATGGCGCGCGGAGAGAAGTTTGATCAGATTGTCGAGCAGGTGTTTGCCATTCAATTGACGGGACGCGGCAAGACGCCCGAGGAGCGGGAGAAGATTTTGCGGAAACTTTCTGGAATCAAGGAAGTTCCGAAGAAAAAAGAGAAAGAGAAGAAGCCTGCGAAGACTGTGGAGAAAGCACACGGGAGTGCTGAGGCCGCGGCGAAACAAAGCCACGGCACCGCGGCGGGCAAGGCGGCCATCAAGGCACAGCACAAGGCGCACGGGGCGGCGGGGAAGGCGAGTCCTCCTGCGACGCATGGAAAGAGTGCGGCGGCGTCGAAAAAGAGCAGCGGCCGCAAGTAGTTTGCAGCGACGCTGCTCACAGCGACCTTCCGATACTTGTGGCCGATGCCTGTGGGAAACTTCAGAATGCGTGTCGCAATTCTCTTGAGAGAGATTTACAATCGAGTTCCATGGGTCAACCGCAGTTTGTTCATCTTCACGTTCACACTGATTACAGTCTGCTCGACGGGGCTTGCGAAACCACGGAACTTCTTGACGAGGCTTCGCGGCAGAAAATGCCTGCGGTGGCTATCACTGACCACGGCAATCTGTTTGCCGCGGCGAATTTTTTCTATGAGGCGAGCAAGCGCGATGTTAAGCCCATCATCGGGTGCGAGGTTTACGTTGCGAAAGGCAGCCGGCACGATCGCGGCGGTGACAAGGCGACCGGCGGCAATGGTCAGGATCGCGGCGAGGCGGCGGAGCCTTCCGGCGGGCGCGGCAGCAATCACCTGGTGCTGCTGTGCGAATCGCTGGAGGGTTATCACAACTTGATCAAGCTGGTGTCCGCGGGCTTTCTCGAGGGTTTCTACTACAAACCGCGCATCGACTACGATCTGCTCTCCAAGCATAGTAAGGGACTGATCGCGCTGTCCGCGTGCCTGCGCGGGCCTGTGACCGAGGCCGTCGTGGAAGAGAAGTTGGATGTGGCGCGTGAGAATGCATACCGGCTGCGGGATGTTTTTGGCAAGAATAATTTTTTCCTTGAGATTCAGGATCAGGGGCTTGAGATCGAAAAGGGTGTCAATCGGGAGCTGGTCCGCCTATCCAAAGAGACTGGGATTCCCCTGATTGCGACGAACGACTGCCATTATCTGCATCATGAAGACGCGCATGCGCAGGAGGTGTTGCTCTGCATTCAGACGGGCAAGACCATGAGCGATGCGCATCGCATGAAATTCGCCACCGATCAGTTTTATTTCAAGAGCGCGGAAGAGATGGCCAAGGTGTTTCGAGAGGTACCCGACGCGCTGAGCCGCACCGTGGACGTAGCGCATCGGTGCAACGTGAAGGTCGAGCGTATTCCGAATCCCTTCCCGGAATTTAAGGTGCCTGCAGGCCATACCGCGGGCAGTTATTTTGAGAAAGTCGTGCGGGAAGGGTTTGCGGCGCGGGTGCCGAGCCTGGAACGGCTGGCGCAACAGGGCATTTTACACAATCCGCTTTCGGAGTACGAGCGGCGGCTGACGTCTGAAATTCAGATGATCCAGCAGATGCGCTACGAAGGCTACTTTCTGATCGTCTGGGACTTCATTCACTACGCGCGCACGCAGGATGTGCCCGTTGGACCTGGGCGCGGTTCGGCGGCGGGAAGTCTGGTGAGCTACGCGCTGCGGATTACGGACGTCGACCCGCTGCAATACAACCTGCTGTTTGAACGATTTCTCAATCCCGAGCGCGTGTCCATGCCTGACATCGATATCGACTTCTGCATGCGGCGGCGCGGCGAATTGATCGAATATGTGACTCAGAAGTATGGACGGGAAAATGTCGCGCAGATTATTACGTTCGGAACGATGGCGGCTAAGGCTGCCGTCAAGGACGTAGGCCGCGCGATGGACATCCCGTACGGGGAAGTAGACCGTCTGGCGAAGCTGATTCCGACCACGCTGGGAATCGAACTGGAGGACGCTCTTGTCCAGGCGCCGCAATTGAAAGCGGCCGTCAACAGTGACGAACGGCTGAAAGATCTGATGGCCGTGGCGCTGCGGCTCGAGGGGCTTTCCAGGCATGCTTCGACGCATGCGGCTGGCGTGGTCATTTCGCCTCGGCCGCTTACGGATGTCGTGCCGGTTTACAAGACCAACCGGGATGAAATCACGACGCAGTACGACATGAACGCGCTGGAACGCATCGGCCTGCTGAAGATGGATTTCCTTGGGTTGACGACGCTGACCGTACTACACGATACGGTGCGGATGATCGAGCAGAACCGTGGAGCGAAGGTCGATCTTGACAGCCTGTTGCTGGACGATGCCGAGACGTACAAGCTTTTTACTCGTGGGGACACAACCGCGATCTTTCAGTTTGAGTCGCATGGGATGCGTGACATTCTGCGCCGCTATCAGCCGACGAGAATTGAAGATCTGACGGCGCTTAACGCGCTTTATCGTCCTGGGCCGATTCAGGGCGGCATGATCGACGACTTCATCAACCGGAAGCATGGGAAGACGAAGGTGAGTTACGAGCTTCCGCAGCTGAAAGATATTTTGGAAGAAACCTACGGCGTGATTCTGTACCAGGAACAGGTGATGCAGATCGCCAACCGGCTGGCCAGCTTTTCCCTGGGAGAAGCTGACATCCTTCGCCGCGCGATGGGGAAGAAGAAGAAGGAAGAAATGGCGGCGCAGCGAGCCAAGTTCATGGCGGGCTGCGCGACAAACAAGATTCCCGAGAAGAAGGCCGACCGGATTTTTAATTTGATGGAAGAGTTTGCGGGCTATGGATTTAACAAGTCGCATTCCTGCGCGTATGCGCTGCTGGCCTACCAGACGGCCTACTTGAAGACCCACTATCCCGTCGAGTTTATGGCGGCACTGCTTACGTCGGAAACGGGCAATGCCGACAAGGCCGTGAAATACATCAATGAAGCGCGGGGAATGAGCATTTCGATTTTGCCTCCGGACGTGAACGAGAGCGATTTGTACTTTACACCGGTCGGGGAAGCGATACGTTTCGGGCTGGCGGCGATCAAAAACGTAGGTGAGAACACGGCCAAGGCAATTCGCGAATCGCGGTTGAATCAGGGCGAGTTTCGCTCGCTCTATGACTTTTGCGAGCGCATCGAGTCGCGCTTCCTGAACAAGCGCGTCTTCGAGAGCTTAATCAAATCTGGAGCGATGGATTCGCTGGGCGCACGAGAGAGCATGTTGGCATCCGTGGACGATGCGGTCGCGGCGCTACAGCGAGCGACGCGCATTCGTGAATCGGGGCAACATGGATTGTTTGGGACCGCAGCCGCGCCAGCACCGGTGGCGTTTGAGATGCGCGACGCCGCGCCCTGGAGTGAGGAAGAGCGGCTGGGGAGCGAGTACGCGATGCTGGGCTTTTACGTTTCCGGGCATCCGTTGGCAAAGTATGCTTCGCGCTTGCAGGAGTTGAAGACCGTGTCGCTCGGGGAAGTGGAGGGGCAGCGCAACGGCAAAGAGATCACCGTGGCCGCGTTGATTGTCGGCGTACGGCCGATGCGTTCCAAGAAGGGCGCCAGGTGGGCCATTTATACGATTCAGGACATGACCGGTATTCAAGAGCTCTTGGCGTTTCCCGAGGCGTTCGGCAAACTGGAGAACACTTTGAAGCCGCGGGTGCCGTTGCTGATGAAGGCGCGGGTGCAGGTGGAAGAGTCGGGAACTCGCCTCTCGTTGCAGGAGGCCCGCGTATTGGAAGGGCTTGGGGAGTCGCAAGCGGCCTCGAGTGTGCGCATCCGTATGAATTTGGAGAATTGCCCCGAAGACCTGGTCGACCGCCTTCAAGATATATTCGCGTCCTTTCCAGGGCGTAATCCGGTAATCTTCGATCTGCTTAGCCCGGATGGAACGGTGGCACAGATGGAAGTGCAACGCCGGGTTCAGCTTACGGCGGAGTTGGTGACGGCGATCCGTGAAGTCTGTGGCGGCGAGTCGATCGACCTGGTGATGTGATGGCGCCCAAAGACAAAATACGAGTGGTTCACGAACCGGGTGACCGGCAGCGCGAGATTGATCGCTTGGAGAAGGATGTCGAGGAGTTGCGGCATCTCGCCAACAGCCCGACCGCCGAAGCGGAACTAGAGCGAATTCGACAACAAGTGGCTGAACTTCGGCACGAGTTCTATTCTCACTTGGGAGCTTGGCAGCGGGCGCAGATCGCGCGGCATCCGCAGCGACCGTATACGCAAGATTTCATCGGGCTGTTGTTCACTGAGTTTATGGAGTTGCACGGCGACCGGGCCTACGGGGACGACAAGGCGATCGTGGCGGGCCTGGCGAAATTTCACGGCCGTCCGGTGGCGGTCATTGGCCACCAGAAGGGCCGAGATACCAAGCAGCGACTCCTGCGCAACTTCGGCCAGCCGAAGCCTGAAGGCTATCGCAAGGCTTTGCGGGTAATGGAATTGGCGGCGAAGTTTAACAGGCCCGTTTTTACCTTTATCGACACGCAAGGGGCGTACCCGGGTATCGACGCGGAGGAACGCGGCCAAGCCGAGGCGATTGCCAAGAACTTGCGAGAGATGGCGCGGCTTCCGGTGCCGATTATTGTGACCGTGACCGGCGAAGGCGGCTCCGGAGGCGCGCTGGCCATAGCGGTCGGAGATCGCGTGAACATTCTGGAGAACAGCTTTTACTCGGTGATTTCGCCGGAGGGTTGCGCGGCGATCATGTGGCGCGATGCGTCAAAGGCGGAAACCGCGGCGGTGGCGTTGAGGATCACAGCGAATGATTTGAAAGAATTGGGTATTGTCGATGAGATCGTACCGGAGCCCGAGGGTGGGGCGCACACTTCGTACGAAGGTACGGCGCGGTTGTTGGATGCCGTGATTGACCGGCAACTGGCGGTTTTGACGAATGAATCGACGAAGGACCTCGTCGATGCCCGGTATGAGAAATTCCGCAAAATGGGACAGTTCTTCGATCTAGGAAGCTGAAGTACTGAAGTAAATGACAGTGGGTTGGCGTCCGGCTACCCCTTTTGATTCCCCCCTTTGTACCCGTGGCACATTGGCTACTTTAACCTAGAGGTGCGTTGTGACCCCTCCTCGGCGGGCTTATTCTGGATAAGCCATCATCCAACGTAGGTCGGCTCAGGGAAACTGCCGTGAAGCGGTGGCCGGTCCAGGGAGAACAGCACTCATCATGTCGGAACCTTTCCGCCCGTATGAAAAGCTCGTGGAGATCACGATCCAGGGGAAGAAGTTTCAGGTGCCGGAGAGGAATTCTCTGCTGCGGTGCTTCCAATTCATCAGCCCCGAGACGATTCCGTATGGAAGGTTCTGCTGGAACCAGGAGTGCCAATATTGCCGGGTTTCGTGCCAATTGCCGGATGATGATGAGCCACGGGAGATGCTGAGCTGCAAGTTCATCGTGATGGCTGGGATGGAAATTACGGAACTCAGCCAGGAGCTGAAGTGGTGCTTGCGGGCGAAGCTTCCCTCGGATGCGCCGGTTAGCCAGTAAATCCGCTGGTTACAAGCATTTTCCCGCTCAATCCCTTGCAACGTTTCGGGTTTTTCGTGTTCACAAGCAGCATACGATCGCGTGGCGGCGGTTCTGCGACGTCGAAACCCTTATTTACCCCCGGCGCACAGCCGCCTCCAAAACTAGTCCGCGTCTATTTCCTCGAGCACCTGGCCAATCTTATTGCTCTCGCTGGAGTCTGCGTGGGATTCTGGCCGTAGCAACCGGTGCGGGTTTGCGCTTCCTCTTTGTTGTCGACTACGATTCGAGGCGAATGATGACGAGGCTAACGGATTTCTCACAATGTGATGGGTGCGGCCGGGAGGCCTCTTCCGGGCATATTGCCAGGAGGCTGCAGCGACTGGAATGGACGACACGATACCGCCCTATCCACATTGGAACAGTGTTGCTTGGGGCGTATGCGCCGCATGATGACGGTGAGTTTCTGTATTCTGAGGGAGGCGCCATTCGGGGCGAAGCAAAGCATGTGCTCGCTGCTACGGGTGTGGCTCCTGCCGGAAAATCCTGGCAAGCGGTCTTGACGGAATTTCAGCGCGGCGGGTTCCTGCTGACATATGCGCTCGAATGCCCAATCGATTCCGGCGTCGGTGAGGCCGCGGTGCAAGCGTTGTTGGAGGCCCGACGGCCGGCGCTGCTGGCGCGCATCCGGCGGTCGTTGAAACCGAAGCGGATCGTGCTGATATCGCGCTTGCTGGAGCCCCTGATGGCGTCGATGAGAGAGGCTGATACGGGATGTCCGGTCATTCTCGATGACGGTAGGGCGTTCGCTCTGGACGGCGCTCGAGGGGAGGATGCGGCTGCGCGTCTCCGTCAGATCTTGGCCGCCGCTGCTCAGAGCCGTTAGATGGTGCGGGGAGCCTGTCCTGTCCGGCGGGCTGGCCGAGATAATCTGGTCTTGTGACCCCTATTGCCGCATCAGAGCTATGATAGAATCGGCGGGAAGCGTGAAACTGGGCGTGCGCCGGAGCGGCACCTGTGCAGAGACGAGTGAAATTCGGGATCGGCGTTGGCGTGATCTTGGTGTCGATGGCGTTTTTGGCTTGGCTTGGTTACGGCGAGAGCAAGACGTACTACCACACGATCGCGGAGTTACCGACTTTACGGGGGGATGCCCGGGGACACCGTCTGCGGGTAGGCGGTACGGTTGAGCCGGGGAGCATCCACCGGATGCCTGGGCGGGTGGATTTTGTGCTGCAGGGCGAAGGACAGTCGCTGCCGGTGAGTTACGTGGGTAGCGATCCGCTGCCGGATACGTTCGTAGACAAGTCTCAGGCGTTGGTGGAAGGAAGTCTCGCGAAAAACGGGAGTTTCGTGGCGGAGCAGGTTCAGGCGAAGTGTGCATCCAAGTATGAGGCGGCGCCGACGGCTGGAACACCGGCAAAAGCGGCCGAAACTAAATCGGGTTCGGCGCAGCCGGGAAGCACGATGTAGTGTAGTGCCGCACACTAGGAGTGCGGCGTTCCAACTTCGTACGGACCACGGGATTCGTACGGACCACGGGAATAATAAGAGGAAACCAGCGGTCATAGAACTTGGCAGCGAGCCCCATGCTGCCGTTTTCCGGCGAGCGATGATGCGCACAGCCAGAAATTGCGGTGCCACGGTGGAAGGCGGGTCTTAAGTGGATGTATTTGGCTCATTCGCACTCCTGTTGGCCTTCATTTGTGCCGTATACGCGTTTGTAGGCGGCATTTTTGCTATTCGCACGCGGCACCCGCTGCTGGTGAAGAGCGTGCGGCAAGCGGGGATGGCGACCTGCGGACTTATTTTCATTGCCACCTTCAGCCTGGTTTATCTTTTCTTCAGCGACAGTTACTGGGTCGCATACGTTGTTGCGCACAGTAACCGCGACCTTTCCACGTTTTATAAAGTTGCTGCGCTTTGGTCCGGCCAGGAAGGTTCGCTGCTTTTCTGGAGCTTCCTGCTCGCCATCTACGTGTTCTCCGCTCTATTCGCTTACCGCAACAAGAACGGGGAACTGATGCCGTACGTTGGCGTCGTTTTGGCTGGTGTACAAATATTCTTTCTAACACTGAATAATTTCGTGGCTAGCCCTTTCAAAGTGCTAGCGACGCCGGGTGCCAATGGCGCGCTTGATATTTTTACGCGCGCGGATGGCAACGGGTTGAATCCGTTACTGCAATATCCGGAGATGGTGATTCATCCACCGAATCTTTATTCCGGGTACACCGGATTTACGATTCCGTTTGCGTTTGCCCTTGGAGCCTTACTGGCTCGTTATCCCGGCGAAAAGTGGATTCACCTTACTCGTAAATGGACGATGATCGCATGGTGCTTCCAAACGGCCGGCGTTTTGCTGGGCGCGCATTGGGCCTATGCGGTGCTGGGCTGGGGTGGTTACTGGGGATGGGATCCGGTGGAGAACGCGTCCTTGCTCCCGTGGCTGACTGGCACGGCGTTTCTGCATTCAGTGATGATGCAGGAAAAGCGCGGGATGATGAAGGTGTGGAACGTCTGGCTGGTGTTCTTGACGTTCATGCTGTGTATTCTTGGGACGACTCTGACACGCAGCGGGATCGTTAGTTCCGTGCATGCATTTGCGCAGTCGAGTATCGGGAACTGGTTCGTTGGCTTCCTGGCGCTGATCCTTGTGGTTTGCTTTGTGGCGTACGTGAAGAATCGCGACTACCTGAAGAGTGAGAATCATCTGGATTCGATCATCTCGCGGGAATCGAGCTTTCTGTTCAACAATCTGATTTTGCTGGTTTCATGTATCGCGGTTCTATCTGGGACGCTGTTCCCCGTGTTTTCGGAATGGTTGTCGGGATCGCGGATCAGCGTCGGCGCGCCGTTCTTCAACAAGGTAAATATTCCGCTTGGATTTCTGCTCCTTTTTCTAACCGGCGTTGGGCCGTTGCTGGCATGGCGGAAGACTTCCAAGGACAGCCTAAAGCGCAATTTCGGGCGACCGCTGGTATTCAGTGTGATCGCGGGTGCGATTGCGTTCGCGTTGGGACTTCGCGAGTTTTATTCCCTGATTTGTTTGACCTTGTGCCTGTTTGTGGCTTCCACGATTTTGATCGAGTTCTACCGTGGGGCGAAGGTGGTCCGGTCGCGATCGGGAGCCTCGTTCGCCGCATCGGCCGTGGATTTGACGATGCGGAATACGCGGCGATACGGCGGATACGTCGTACATATGGGAATGGTATTGATTTTCGTGGGTTTGGCGGGCGCCGCATTCAACAAAGACGTGCAGAAAGAGATGCAGATCGGCTCGACCCTGCAGATCGGGCCTTACAACCTGCTGCTGCAGAGCTTCGAGTCTAAGCCGGAGAAGAATTACACCGCAGAGCGCATGGTCGTGGAAGTGATGCGCGACAACAAACCACTGATGATGCTCTATCCAGAGAGGCGTTTCTTCCAGACCAACGAGCAGTCCGGGACCATGGTGGCGATTTACTCGACGCTCCAGCACGATTTGTATGTTGTGTATGCGGGACAAAGCCCGGACAACCAGACGCCGGTCGTCCATGCTTATTTGAATCCGCTGGTGAAGTGGATCTGGTTCGGAGGCGTTATCGTGGTACTGGGGACTATCGTCACCTTGCTGCCAAATCGACGCAGTGTTCTGGCGCTCTCTGGAGCGCGGGAACCTGCTGCTGCTCACCCCATGACGCCAACCCTGGCGCCTTCTTCGATCACAATGCGGGAAGGACATGATTAGATCTCACCGGCTGGTGGCTTTCTTTTTTTGCCTGGCAGGCATTGTTGCGTTTAGCTTCCCGGCGGTCGCCCAGGTGGACCGCGCGCGTCAAATCGGCGGCAAGTTCATGTGCATGTGCGGGTGCAACCAGGTTTTGACGCAATGCAACCACGTCGGATGCACGACATCAACCGCGATGCTGAAAGAATTGGACCAGTCGGTGGCGCGCGGAGATTCGGAAGACGTGATCACACAGGGCTTCGTCCAGGAATTTGGTACAAAGGTATACGCCGAGCCGCCGAAGTCGGGTTTGAGCCTGGTCGCATGGGTTTTGCCCAGCGTCTACCTGCTGATCGGGACGGTACTCGTTGTTTTCATCATTTCGCGATGGCGCTCCCGAGTGCTCGGGGAACCCGCCACTGCCGGCGGCGCTTCCGGATTTTCGGTGGAAGAGCTGGAGCGGGCGCGGCGGCGCGTTGCGCGCGACACAGAGGATTGATGGTTGGTATCTTGCTTCCGGCTTCTCTGCTTCTGGTGATTACCTCGGCCGACGGGGCTGTGCTTGGGGCCTGCCTGGCCTTGGCCATGGCCACGGTGCTTTTCATTTTCTACATTCAGCCGGACGCCTCGGATCTTGCGCCTCACCGCACGAAATTAGATCAATTGATGGAACAGCGAGACACGATTTACGACAATCTGCGCGACCTGCGATTTGAATTTCGCTCCGGCAAGTATTCCGAAGGCGACTACGAAGCGATGAAGACGGGCCTGGAGAATGATGCCGCGCTGGTGCTTGCGCAGATCGATCAAGTCACGGAATCGCAGGTGCGCCGACCTCGGGGGCCGCGGGCGGCGGACGCCGAGCGGGGAACGCGATGAGAGGATACTTGCTGCGGCGTTTGACCTTCGTGTTCGGCTTCATCCTCGCCCCCTGGCTGGTTGCGCAAGCGGGAACTGTTCACGGAACCGTCAAAAACGGAACTACAGGCAAGCCCGGCGCGGGCGTCGAAGTCATCCTGATCCAGTTGCAAGGTGGAATGCAGCCGGTTTCCAATTCCAAGACCGACGGTCAAGGGCAATTCACGTTCGACAATCCGTCCTTGGGCGCGCAACCTATGTTGATTCGCGCGGTCTACCGCGGTGTGAATTTTCACCAGCCGGTGCCTCCCGGTAAGAGCGAAGTGGAGGTTGAGGTTTTCGAGCCGACGCAGGACGCCAGCACGGTCACGATACCTACGCACATCGTGATTCTCCAGCCGAATGGATCGAACTTGATCGTGGGCGAAGAGTATTCCGTGCGGAATGACTCCAACCCGAAAAAAGCCTATTTTCGAGCCGACGGCAATTTTGAGTTTGCTGTACCCGATACGGCGCAGTTGCAGCAGGCTGCGGCTTGGGGGCCGTCGGGTATGCCGGTGGTGCAGGCGACCATCGACAAGACCAAGAACCACTATGCGATCGCATATGCCTTCCGTCCGGGCGAGAGCGGCGTCAGGTATTCCTACGAGTTGCCCTATTCCGGAAACGCAACAACCTTGAAACTTCCGACGATGTATGCCGGCGCAAAACTGCTCGTGCTCGCTGCGCCTACCATGCAGATTAGCGGCGATGGCTTGCAGCCTAGCGGTCAAGAGCAGGGAATGAACATCTACGGCAGAGAGAGTTTGCCCGCGAACAGTGTCTTCAGCGTGAGCGTGTCCGGTACGGCACCGCCGCGGCAAGATGCGGACGCCGGGTCGCAGTCGCAGGAGCAGCAAGGCGGAGTGGTCGCGGGGCCGGTGACTGTGCAGCAGATTCCGGGGCGGCTGGATGTGTTGAAGTGGCCGCTGATCGCGGGTTTTTTGGGACTGTTTGCGTTGGGAGCCATTTTACTGGTGCGAAAACCGGTGGTGGCTGTAGCAGGTGGCGTCCCTAACGAGGCTGCGAATCGGCCGGCAAAATCTAAGAAAAGCGGCGTTCCACGCTCGGCGGTGACTGCGCCGTCTTCTCCTGGCCTGGCCGATGTTGATGCCGCAGTCGGAGTGAATCTCGATTCGCTGAAAGATCAGATCTTCCGGCTGGAATTGCGGCGGCAGGCCGGTACGATCTCCGAAGAAGAGTATGCGCAGGAGCGTGCGCGAACGGAAAAAGTGCTCCGCGATCTCGTGCGGGGCTGAGCGTGCCCGGATTGTCTTGCCACGAGAGTCTTACTTGACGCCGCCCGCAGTTCGTCCGATTACTATCCGGTTTGAAAATATCGACAAAAGATACGGCGGCTTGTATGCGTTGCGGCGCGTGTCCCTGGAGGTTGCGGCAGGGGAGTGTGTTGCGCTGGCCGGGCGCAATGGCTCGGGGAAAACCACGCTGCTGCGGATTGCCGCGCGGTTGGTGAGGCCATCGTCCGGCAAGGTCAGCTTTTCTCCTGCGGAAGGCGGCGAGAGCATCGCTGCGAGTAACGCGGGGTTCGTCGCTCATGCGACGATGGTGTACGACGAGCTGACCGCCGAAGAAAACTTACTGCTGTTCGCACGCCTTCAGGGGATCGCGCTGCCTACAAAACGTGTCGAAGAGATGTTGCGTGAGGTCGGCCTGGTCGAGCGGCGCGACTCGTTGGTGCGCACATTTTCGCGCGGGATGCGACAGCGCGTGGCCATCGCGAGAGCGCTGCTGAACGCGCCGGGGGTCCTGCTGCTGGATGAACCGGCGACTGGACTCGACCCACAGGGCGCCTCGTGGTTAGCGGAGACGTTGCGACGGATGCGCGAGGCGGGCTGCACGATGTTGATGAGTTTGCATGGAGAATCGGAGATCGCTACGCTCGCCACACGTGCGATTCGGCTGGATGCCGGGGCGATTGTTGCCGACACGCACACGGGAGCCAGTGTTCGTTCGATATTGGCGTTTGCCGATGCCTAGAATCCATTTCACTAGCGGTCTGGACTCGAAGGTAAGAATTTCCTCAGGGGCTAAAGCCCAATTCCTGTTGGCTCTGATGTCGGAGCTAAAGCTCCGCGCCCCCATAGGCATTTGTGAGATTGCTTCTCGATGAGCCTGCTATCAAATACCACGATCTTGCTTGGCAAAGAGCTGCGCACGGAGTTTCGATCGCGCGAGCTGCTGACCACCACGATCGTCTTCATATTGATTGTGTTGGTGCTTTTCAGTTTTACGTTCGACCCTTTGTCGGAGGAAGCGCGGCGGTTTGGCTCGGGACTTTTGTGGCTGGCGTTTCTGTTTGCGGCGTCGCTGATGTTGCAGCCATGTTTCCTTCGCGAACAGACTAACGACACATTGAGCGCGCTGCGGTTGTCGGTGTCTGACCCATTCTCGATATTTCTGGCGAAGCTGGCCGCGAACACGCTTTTTTTGTTGATCACCGAACTGCTGCTGCTGCCGGTGTTTGCTGTTATGTACGGCGTGCCGGTTCTGGGGGTGTTGCATTGGCTGGTGATGGTGTTTTTCTTGGGCAGCTTGGGAGTTTCGATTGCGGGTACGGCTTTGTCGGCAATTTCCGCGCAGGCGCGCATGCGCGAGCTGCTTTTGCCCTTGCTGCTGCTGCCGCTGCTGACTCCGATCCTGATCGCCAGCACCGAGGTAACGGCATCGCTGCTGGAGCGGACGCCGTTCGTGCAATGGAAGGGGGTCGGATTCCTGGTGGCCTTCGACCTGGTATTTTTGACGGCGTTATGGCTTTTCGGAGAATATCTTCTCGAGGAGTAAGCGGCATGTGGAAACGGGCTCTGGTTGGCGCAGTCGTCTTGTTCCTGGTGGGCGCGGCGGCGTATGCGTCCTTTTACGTTGCGCCGACCGAGCGCACCATGGGGTTGATCCAGCGGATTTTCTACTTTCATGCGGCCAGCGCGTGGGCCGGCATGACCGCCTTTTCCATATGCTTCGTTGCCAATTTGCTTTACGTATGGCGCCGGCAGCCGAGATGGGACTCACTCGGAGTATCCGCCGCTGAGGTTGGTCTGGCGTTCATTACCGTCGTGCTGATTACCGGGCCGATCTGGGCTAAGCCGGCGTGGGGAATTTATTGGACCTGGGACGCGCGGCTGACTTCCACGTTTGTGCTTTGGCTGCTGTACATTTCGTACCTCTTGCTGCGTACGCTCATAGAGGAGCCAGACCGCCGGGCGCTGCTGAGCGCGCTGTTTGGGATTTTCGCGTTTCTGGATGTGCCGATCGTGTTCGGGGCGATTCGCTGGTGGCGGACGCAACACCCGGCTCCGGTGATCATGGGTGGTCCTGGCTCGGGGCTTGAGCCCACGATGCGGGCGGTATTCTTTTTCAGCGTGCTGGCGTTGCACGCCTTGATGGTATTTCTGATCGTCGAGCGTTATGGCCTGGAGAAATTGCGAATGGAGCTCGATATCCTTCGCCAAGAAGCGGAGGTGGCATGAAAAATCTGGATAGCGTGTTCGCGGCTTATGTTATTGGGTGGGCGGTATTTTTTGTGTTTTACCTGACCGTTGCGAGACGCACCTCGTTGTTGCGCGAGGATCTGGAACGGTTGAAGCAGTCGTTGAAGAAAGGCCAGTAGCATGGCGGGGAAGAAGCGAGTTGGAATCGTGCTGTTCCAGCTTGGGGGGCCGGACTCGCTGCAGGCCGTCGAGCCGTTTTTACTGAACTTATTTCTCGATCCCGACATCATACCCATGGGGCCACTGGGCTTTTTGCGAAAGCCGCTGGCAAAACTGATTTCCTCGCGGCGGTCGATCCCTGTGGCTGGGAAGTATGCGGAGATAGGGCGGCGGTCGCCGATCGGGTTGCTGACGGAACGGCAGCGGGTGCGTTTGGTGGAAGCGGTTTCGCCGTACATTGACCCGGTAGCGGTTACAGCCATGCGCTATTGGCATCCGCTGACCGCTGAAGCAGTCGATACATTGCGAAAGGCCGGGCCGCTGGATGAGATCGTACTGTTGCCGCTGTATCCGCATTTTTCGTATGCCACGACGCTGAGCAGCTTGAAGGAGTGGCGGCGCGTATATGGCGTGCCCAATGGCGGTCCGAAGGTGTGCACGATCGGACAGTTCTACAATCATCCGCGCTACATACAGGCGGTGGTGCAACGCATTGGGTCGATACTTAGGCAGTTTCCTGACAGTTCGCGCATTCATTTGGTATTCAGCGCGCATGGGCTGCCGATGAGCCTGGTGGAAAAGGGAGATCCGTACCCGCAGCAAATCGAGGAGACGGTTCGACTGGTTAGCGAAGCGGGCGGGAGGCAATACCCGGGGTGGCCGCGAACGCATTTGCTTTGCTATCAGAGCCGGGTCGGACGCGCGAAATGGCTCCAGCCGCCCCTGACGGGAACGATCGAGCGCCTGGGCCACGAAGGCGTAAAGGAAATGCTGGTCGTGCCGATCTCGTTTGTTACGGAGCATATCGAGACGCTGCATGAGATTAATATCGAGGCGCGCGATGAGGCGAAGAAAGTCGGCATCGAGAGGTTCCGGATGATGCCAGCTGTAGGGGACTCGCCGTTGTTCATCGGTGCGCTGAAAGAGCTGGTCTTGGATGCCGTCGGGATTGAGACCGGATCTCCTGTGTTGCAAGTGGCGCCGAGAGCGTGATAAACCTCTGTAAATCCTTGCCATCTCGAGTGGCGTGAGCATGGGAATGCTCGCTGGAGTATAATCTGCTGCGCATGAGCCAGGTGTCATGACGTCCACTTACAATCCCGGTGTGCATCGTTTCGCGAAATTTGTAGTGGCCTGGACGGTTCTGCTTTTTATTGCAGGGGCTCTCGTTACCTCCAACGACGCCGCGCTGTCGGTTCCCGATTGGCCGAAATCATTTGGAACGTGGTTTCCGTCGCTGAGAATGCTGGCGGGTGGGGCGTTTTTTGAGCACTCGCACCGCGTGATTGCGGGGTGTTTGGGAATTTTCACGCTGGCGCTGGCGATTCTGATTTGGATGAAAGACAGCCGGCGATGGCTGCGGTGGTTTGGGTTCATCGCGGTTGCCGGCATCGCCGTGCAGGCGGTGTTGGGCGGGGAAGTGGTCAGGCAGCTTTTGCATTATTGGCTGCCGGTGATCCATGCGTGCTTCGCGCAGATAGTTTTCGGAGCACTGCTGGCGATTGCGGTGTTTACGAGCCGCTGGTGGGTCACCGAGCATCCGCAGGTCGCCGATACTGGAAGCCCTTCGATTCACACCGTGGCCAGCTCGAATGCGGAAGTGATCTTCTTGCAGGTGGTGCTGGGGGCGGGATTCCGGCACCAGGAAATTCCCGTGTGGCCGCATATCGTCGGGGCATTTGTGGTCATGGGCATGGTGATCTGGACTGCGATCGTGTTGCGCAAGCGGTTCGGGACGTCGCCGGAGCTTTCGCGGGCGCGGATTCTGCTGCACGTGATATTTGGCATTCAGTTTCTGCTGGGTTTCGGAGCTTATTGGTCGCGAATCGCCACCGTCGGAGCGGCGCAACCCATGCCGGTGATGGTGTGGCTGACGGTCATCCATACCGTTGTCGGTGCGCTGTTGTTCGCGTTTTCGGTGTTCATTGTCTTGATCTGCTCCCGGATTGTTCCGCGCGGCAGGGAAGTTGCGGCCGCGGCGCACCGACAGGTGACGGTCTAGTGAGCACGGCTCGCACTACCGAATTGGCGGTCGGGTCGCGGGCGAATGCGTATGTTGCGCTGACCAAGCCGGATGTTTCGTTTCTGGTGTTGATGACCAGCGCGGCGGGTTATTACATGGGGGCGCGCGTTCCGGTCAACTGGCTGAACATGGTTCAGACTGTGTTCGCCACGATGCTGATCGCGGCGGGGACCGCGGCACTGAATCACTATATCGAGCGAGAATCGGATCGCTATATGCGGCGAACGGCTTCGCGCCCGTTGCCCAGCGGCGTGCTGCAGCCTCGGGAGGCGTTGATTTTCGGTGTCGCGTTGAGCGTTGCGGGTGCGCTCGATTTGTACCTTACGGCGGGCGCGCTGGCTGCGGGCTTGGGCGTGGCCACGTGCCTTAGTTATTTGCTTGCGTACACACCGCTCAAGAAGCGCACCGTGTGGGCGACGTTCGTCGGAGCCTTTCCCGGAGCGATTCCGCCGATGATCGGATGGGTAGCGGCAAGCGGCTCGCTTGACCGTGGGGCTTGGCTGCTGTTCGGGATACTTTTCTTGTGGCAATTTCCGCACTTTCACGCGATTGCCTGGATGTACCGCGAAGACTACGCACGGGCGGGGATACAGATGCTTCCTGTCGTGGACCCGGAAGGCAGGCGAACGTTTCGCCAAATCATTGTGACGGCGTCGGCTTTGGTCGCTGTGGCGTTGCTGCCGGCGGTCGTGGGGCTAGCGGGAGTTCTGTATTTCTTCGGGGCGCTTGTAATCAGCGTTGCGCTGCTACAGGTATGTCTCTGGGCCTCGACCCTCAAGACCAATGTTCGGGCCAAGTGGTTGATGCACGCCACCGTCATGCATATCCCGCTGCTTCTAGGTCTGATGGTGTACGACAAGATTCCGCGGTGAAGGCTCGCGGGCTTGCGATTCTGTAGTGGCCCGTCTTTAGAGCGGCCCGGTCCCGTGAAAGCGTCGAACGGCTCGCTGGGCTAAGGCCCGGCGCCTACATAAATTCCGGAAGGGAATTCGAGTCGATGTTTTCGCAGGCGGCGCTCAATGCATCTTTAAACGGTACCAGTGGGGTTCTTTTAGCCTGCGGGTATGCAGCGATTCGCAGCGGCAAGGTAGCGGTGCATAAGTCCTTCATGATTGCCGCGTTTGTGGTGTCTTCGGTGTTCTTGGTTTCCTACCTAATTTATCACTACCGCGTGGGACATGTTGCGTTTCAGGGCCAGGGTTGGATTCGGCCTTTTTATTTTGTGCTGTTGACCTCGCATACTTTGCTGGCGATCGTGATTGTACCGATGATCCTGGTTACCTTGCGGCGGGCGTGGCTGCAGAAATTCGATAAGCATCGGATTATTGCGCGGTGGACACTGCCGCTGTGGTTTTATGTTTGTGTTACCGGTGTGATTGTCTACCTGATGGTTTATCAGATCTACGTGCCAAAGGGCTAGTGTGCGAGGTTGCGCTTCGGGCCGTTGAACGTTCGTGTTTCATCGAAGACCGCCCCCCTAAGGGGGAGCGGCTACATCGAGGCCGGAACTGGTGCCAGGGCCGCGATCACGGCGTCGGTAAATTCCTTGGTTCCGGCGATGCCGCCTACGTCGCGGGTGACTTGTTTGCCTTCGCGGTAAACCTTCTCCAGGGCTTGTTCGATGCTTGCAGCGGCTTGGCGCTCGCCCAGGTGCTTGAGCATCATTACGCTGCTTAGCAACAGGGCTGTCGGATTCGCCAAGCCCTTTCCGGCTATGTCTGGGGCGGTGCCGTGGACGGCCTCGAACATGGCGCAGTTGTCGCCGATGTTGCCGCTGGGTACCACACCTAATCCTCCAACCAAGCCTGCGGCCAAGTCGCTCATCACATCACCGTAGAGATTCGGCAGCAGCAGCATGTCGAACTGGCCCGGGTCCAGGACCATCTGCATGCACGCGTTATCGACAATCATTTCTTTGTATTCGATTTCTGGATATTGGGGGGCGACCGCACGGATCGATTTAAGGAAGAGACCGTCCGAGAGTTTCATGATGTTGGCTTTGTGGATGGCGTGGATCTTCTTGCGGCCATTTTTTCTGGCGTACTCGAAGGCAAATTTCGCGATTCGAGTGGAGGCGCGCTCGGTGATGATTTTCAAGCTCTCCACGACGCCGGGAACGACTTCGTGCTCGAGCCCGGAATAGAGGTCTTCAGTGTTTTCGCGAACCAGGACGATGTCCACGTTCTCAAACCGCGATCGAACTCCCGGAAGGTTCTTGACTGGGCGGAGATTTGCGTAGAGGTCGAGCGTCTTGCGCAGAGCGACGTTTACGCTGGGCGCGCCGCCGGCTATGGCGGTGCCCATGGGGCCTTTTAATGCGACATGATTTCGCCGCACGGACTCGACGGCACCCTGGTTGACGAGTTGACCTGCTTCGGTCGCTTTATCGGTGCGGGCTTCCAGCACTTCCCAATCGAATTGCACTCCCGTAGCTTCCAGAACGCGTTGGGTGGCTGCGGCAACCTCTGGACCGATACCCTCGCCGGGGATTAAAGTGACTTTGTGTCGCGTAAAATCTCCTGTCCAAAGATGATCTTTGATGCTCAAGATTATACAAGGTTTATCGGGCAGGCCGGGAGAGTCCCTTCCGGCTTGCTCTTTTTTGCTCACCGTTGCTCATCGTTTGGTCACACATAAGCTAAGGGCTATTCATTGACAGGTGGCAATATTCAGTGCTAGGGTGCTCTTGATGAGTCCAGAGCTTTACACGACCGTGCAAGTCGCGAAAATGACGAAGATTCCCCGGGCAACCTTGCAATACTGGATTGGCACGGGGAAGATCAACGCTCCTCGCGTCAAGCTCGTGAACGGCAAAGCCGTAAGACTTTGGAATCTGGCCCTGGTTGAGAAGGCCCGCGAATTGAAAGGCACTCTCAAGCCGGGTCCAAAAAAGAAGTAGGGAAGGACCAATGTCGAATCCGCTAGGTACAAATCCAGTTGCAATACTGCAAAGAGTGCTAGTACGTTTGACACTCTCCACGCTTGAAGGCCATTGGAGCCTACGAATACTCAGCACGACTGCGAAGACCTTGGAAGACGCTTGCAAGCAAATCTACGAAGAGAGAGGACTGAAAGCCAAGAATTGAAGAAGTAGTAAGCGGGACGCGCCGGTGTAGCAAGCACCGACGCGCCCCTAACCACAAGACACACAGGAGGTGTCACATGGCTACATCGAATCTATCACGTCGAAGTTTCCGCTCGAAAATCATCATCGCCCGCTTGCAGTCCTACAGGGTTGACGCTCAACGCGCCATTCCCCCGAAAGTTGTCCTCTTTCGCAATTGCCCGAGCAAAGCCGCGGTGCGGCCGTGAGCCGCCGCAAGGATCCATCCCGCATGGGACAGGCGGATAAAACCCTCGCGCCGCTCCCGCTTAACTTCCTGCTCGGCTGCTCGGACACCGCACTCGCTAATTTCGAGTTAGCGCGACTGGGGTCCGCGGCCGATCTTCGCGGTGAACTCCACGCCATCCTCGACAAGCTCATTGACGAAATGGCTCAGGCCGGGTTGACAGCGTGGTTTAGAACGATTGACCGGGCCACGCTCAGGCGAGTACTTGAGAATCCCCTTGATCCTATCGCTTGGGCGAAAGAACAGATTCGGAGTCGGCACACTAGCCAAGAGGAGGAGGAAGAGGAGCTTATCCCGCTCACAGCGCTTCCGCCCGGCGCCGCCCATCTCGCGGCTGCGCTGCGATACCAAGAGCGAAACATCGCGGAAGGAAAGTGCTGCCAATGCACAGAGCCGCTTGCCCGCAACTCCGTGCGCTACTGTGAAAAGCACCTAACCGCAGCACGTCTGCGCGCGACGCCAAGCAAAGGGAAGCCCGGCGATATCGGCTGGCTGTACGCCGAAACGGAGGAGAGCACCCACGGCCGGCAGCCGGGAACACTCGCGGCACTAGCAATGGCACGCGAGCAAAAAACTCGAGAGGTTCTTGCCGAAATGGGCGTCTCGCCGGACAGCGCCGCCGTCAGCCTGGAAGCAGCGAAAGAAGCTCTGTTGAAGTGCATGCCCGGCCGTGAAGCTGACGCGGCCACAGTCGCTAGTTTGTTCCAAGCCGCAGGGATTCCCTCGCCGACAACCGGTAAACGCGCGCTCAGGGACTTGCTTGCGGCTGGCGCGATCCAACGAATTGTAGGAGAGGGAACGGGCAGCCCCTTCCTGTATTTCAAACACTCTACAGCGAGCGAGGAACGCGCAGCCCGACTCGGAGAGGTTTCGGTGCCAACTCCGCCTAATCGATTTGTGCGCGGCAAGCAACGTTCTAAGGCCATCTTAGCCACGCTCAAAGGCGAGAAATGAATTGCCCTCGATGTGGCTCTCCGCTGCGCGAGCATGGCCCTAACCGGAAATGGCGCCGATATTTCGAGTGCCGCCAGTGCTGGGCGACGTTTGAGCCCGTCATTGAGAAGCGCTGGCAGCCATGCGCTCCACAATCATGCTTCCGGAAGTTTCTGCGGCACACAGTCACGTTGCAGCCGGGTCGTTCGCGCCTATAGTGCAGCCCGAGTCCGCGGAGAGTTGCCCGACAAGAAGCATGGGCGGGAATGATGATCGTTGTAAGCCCGCTGCAAGGTCGTGGCTTAAGTGAACGCCCTCAGGGAAGCGCTATAGTTGAAGTACGAATAGGCCCAATCATGACGCAGGGACGGCCCAGGAGTTTTCCACCAACGCAAATGTTATTAGAAGCTGTTTGGTGTATCGGTCAGTTCAAACACGGTGTGCCAATTCCCTCATGCCGATTCTGCCGCACGAGTTTCCCGCAAGTTAAAGGATTATGGAAATATGCAGCGGGATTCTACATCTGCGGCGATTGCCGAGCTAAGGCATTGGAATTACCCAAAAAGCCGTAAGGGACAGGCCGCTCCACGTACCTTGCGCGGCACTTAATTGTGATATAGCCTCGCGGCGCCGCCACGAGGGGGCGCCATGACACCACAAGAACATTTGTTTATGTTGCTGCTCTTTGCGCGGCAAAACGCGAAATTTAATACTCTTGTTGAGGTTCTCCGCGCTAGCGGAGTGGTTCTGTCGGACGATCTAGAGGCATATCGCAATTACACGCGCGAGGAGAAACCTGAGCAGCTTGGCGAGTTGGTGCAGCAAGCCTGGGCGGCATATCAAGCCACTGCTGCAAGTCTTGGGATAACCACTGGCCTAGAGCACGGGCCGTTCCTTCCAAAGAAGTGAAGCTATATTCCTGTTGTTTCGTCTGCATTCTCTTCCTCCGTCGATTCTTCCTCAATCTCCAGCGCTATCCCGCACCACGGACAATGCTCGTAAAACTCCTTGTCGTTCCAGCCCACCATCGGGATGACCCCGTTGCAGTGCGGGCAGTTCATCGGCCCCTGCCTTTGCGGATTTGCGCAAAAATTATTTCGGGAAAGGGGCCGCGGCCGCCAGGAGGCTTTTGCTGGGGGGTTTTTGTTTCCCTGGGCCATCCCCGGAAGTCCCAGCCATGGCCATCACCGTGCGCTCTGCCGCATCACTGGTACACGATCCCAGTCACGCTGACGCCGTTGGTACGTGTGCGCAGCATTAGCTTGCAGAAGCGTCCCTGATTGGCATTGGCGTCGAAGTGTGCCGTGTTGTTGGTCGCATCCACGGTGTTGATGACTCCTCCCGTCAGAGTCGAGTACGTTCCCAGCACGTCTTGGTTGGACACCATTACATCGACCTCAAACACGCCAGGAAAGCCCGAGAACTGCAAATCGACGGAAAACCTGTAGTTGCCGTAGTTCTGTCGCCAAAGTAGTACGGATTGCGAAGATGCGGCCGCATTGGTGCCGGGAGTCGGCGTTTCTGCGTTCCAGACAATAACTGGCGTTGCGGCTGATACCGCGGGGCTCGTGCTGGGGCTGTATGGAGGCATCTAGTTTCCCCCTGCGAATTGGTGCCGCCTAGAAGCAAACTCGGCCCGGCGCTGTCGCTGCAACTCGGCGCGATACTCTCGCTTGAGGTTCCAGACGTTCTGGAGTGCCGCCCACAATGGCCCGCTTTCACCAAGCGTCCCCCACTTTGCGCCACGATCTCGCTTCCACTGGTCCCAAAGGGCATGCCCGACGCGAACGAGCTTTAATTCGCCTCTAGCGATGTTTCGATAGTCGTATTTCTGTCGGCTTGCGAGCTTCATTCCTATCGATCCTTAGTTACAGTTAAGCAATCACGCCTGTAAGCCCCGTAACCTCAATGCCTTGCACCATCACCTGAGATACGCAGTCTAATGCGTTCAATTCGGCAAATCCGACGCGGGCGCCGGTATCTCCTGCTCCACCTCTGCGTGGGGCTGTGGCTTGCGCGCCCGGGCCTTTGCCAGCACATCGGCTAAAGACACGTCCTCAACCTCGATGCGCTCCTGCCACTGGCCGAGCTCCCGCGCGATCTGCTCCTCAATGCCCCGCATTTCTTTGGATAGCCGTGTGTCGGTGCTGAAAGACTCGTAAACCTGCTTGCCAACTACTTTCGTGGAGCGCACCACCAAGCCCGTATTACCGCCCGGAACGCCTACCAGGGACGGGTCTGCCGCACGTTCCTCGATGATCTGGCGGAATTTATCGTGTCTGCTCCACAACTCGGATATGCGCCGCTCCCGTAGCGCCAAACCCGTCTTTAACGCTTTGTCTGCATAGGCTTGCGTCAGTTCTGCGATGCGGGCTTTGATATCCGGCCGGCGCTTCCATTGGGACAGAGTAGTTTCGTGAATACCGCACAACTCCGCTATTTTGTTGTCTTTAAGGCGATCATCGGCAAGTAATTGCGCTGCCTGTTCGCGCCGCTTGTTTTTTAGTTTCAATAGCGTTTCCTAGACGGCGGTGCTGATTTGCTCATGCGGGCGTCTTTTCTCGTTCCTGCGCTCGCCTTTCCGCTTCTTCCGCACGTTTCTCCGCTGCTTCAGCGCGGGCTTGTGTCCTCAGAGCGTTCCCTAATTATCCTGTTCCAACGACTTCTGGGCATGGACTCCCTGTGGCTTAAACTGATCCTCTGCTTTTGCTGATTCGCTCATGGTGCTGTTTACCCCCTGGCCAACCCGGCTCGCGCCACCACCTGTAAGAATTGCCAGTTGCGTGGCATTTGGCTTTCACGTCACAATCCCCGCCTGCAAGTCATCACCTATCCTTCCGAACATTTAGGGACCCGAGCCGATTACCCGGGTCCCTTTATTTTTGCCTGATTCGCTCATGCTCTTATGCCCCCGTGATCGTGACGGTATAGACCTTTCCGGGCTCGAATAGCTTCTCGACCTTTGGCTCTGCCACAGATAGCTTTTCGCCCGTGTGGCCTACGAGAGATGCCGTGTAGGTTCCTCCTGGGGTTTGTGGTGCTGCGGTGCAAGTCGCTTTGAACTGGTACTGCATGATTTCCTCCTTTTTTTGTCTATGCCAGCCACCCGTATTCCTGCTCTCCGGGGTAACGGTATTCGCGGACGTGTTCGACTCGTGGAGGCGCGAGGATTTGCACGGCGAAGGTATAGGCCAGCGAGTCGCCATAGTCGGGCGAAGACAGGCCGCGTTTCTTTAAGTCCTCTTTGCGCTCCAGCTGAATCTGCTGCTGAGGAGAGAAACCGTACTTCGGGCCGGTCAGGTCCATCTCGATTTCGGGGTTATCGGGGATTTGGGCGTTAGCTTTGAGCCAGTCGCGCATCTCGCCCCAAACCTCGGCGCGCCGATTGAAATAGCGGGCGATGTTGTTTGCGGGCTTGCCTCCGTGAAACTCATGGAGCAGGCGCCCGTAGCCCTGGAACTTCAGCTGGTCATAGACGGTGTTACCGATACCGTCCGAGTCCACCACTACAGCATCGGGGTTGTGTTCGCGGATAAATTCGATGACATGCGCTGTAACTTGCGAGGTGTCGAGGCCCCGATACCTTGCGAGCACTTCGG
>Ga0073928_10000792_pt1 | contig 67414 bp, 59 predicted proteins | sample PaiPotPPA55metaG_FD_76969 | JGI IMG/M metagenome (GOLD analysis project Ga0073928, IMG submission 76969) | Iron sulfur acid spring bacterial and archeal communities from Banff, Canada, to study Microbial Dark Matter (Phase II) - Paint Pots PPA... ... | reverse complement strand
TTTTTTACGGTAAGTGTTTCTTGGTCGCCGTCCCACTCAAGTTTGCCTTCCCATCGTGGCGGTGGCGGCTCAGAGGAAGGTTTAGCGCCCAGATCAAAGAGCGCACTTTTCTGGGTGCTCGATCCGGAGTTCAGAACCAGAATCTTCATTAGACAGGAAAATCCTCAACCAACAATCAAGGCTACAAAATAAGTCCACGACGGAAATCGCGAGCCGACGGGTTCGGCTCAGTAATTCCACTTCCAATTCAGAATTTCCGGCATATCGATACCGTGATCGCGAATGTACTGTTTGTGCTCGATGAGTTTGTTGCGGACGAATTGTTTGAAATGCCCGCCGACCCTCAGCAGTTTGGGCACCCGGTCCACTACATCGCCCGCCAGGTGAAAGCGATCAAGGTCGTTCATCACTGTCATGTCGAACGGTGTGGTCGTGGTGCCCTCTTCTTTGTAGCCGCGCACGTGAAAATTGTCGTGATTGTGGCGGCGATAGGTAAGCCGGTGGATCAGCCACGGATACCCGTGATAAGCGAAGATGACGGGCTTATCGACCGTGAACAACGAATCAAAGTCACTGTCCGACAGTCCATGCGGGTGTTCGCTGGAAGGCTGAATCGTCATCAGGTCAACAATATTGATGACGCGGATTTTGAGATCAGAAAAGTGCTGACGCAATAGATCGACTGCAGCCAGAGTCTCCAGGGTGGGCACGTCTCCGGCGCAGGCCATAATAACGTCGGGCTCAGAGTCGTCGTCATTGCTGGCCCACTCCCAGATGCCAATGCCGTTTGTGCAATGCTCGATGGCCGATTCCGTATCCAGCCATTGCAGCTCCGGCTGTTTGCCCGCCACAATCACATTCACATAATGGCGGCTGCGTAAACAATGGTCGGCCACCGACAACAAGCAATTCGCGTCCGGTGGCAGATACACGCGCACCACGTCGGCCTTTTTGTTCATCACGTGATCGATGAATCCGGGATCCTGGTGCGTAAACCCGTTGTGGTCCTGCCGCCACACGTGTGAAGTGAGCAGATAATTCAGCGACGCAATGGGACGCCGCCACTCGATATTGCGGGTGACCTTCAGCCACTTGGCGTGCTGATTAAACATTGAGTCCACAATGTGAATGAAAGCTTCGTAGCAGGAGAAGAACCCGTGCCGCCCGGTCAGAAGATACCCCTCCAGCCATCCCTGGCACATGTGCTCGCTGAGTATTTCCAGCACCCGGCCATCTGGTGACAAGTTTTCGTCCACGGGAAGAATTGGCTCCAGCCATTCCTTGGCGGTGGCCTCATACAAGGCTTCCAGTCGGTTCGACGCAGTCTCGTCCGGCCCGAAAACACGGAAGTTCTTGGATTCCAGATTAAGCTTCATAACATCGCGGAGGAACCCGCCAAGCACGCGTGTCGATTCGGTTTCCACTGTGCCCGGTGTGGGTACTTGTACCGCATATTTTCGAAAATCAGGCATCACCAGATCGCGTAGCAACAAGCCGCCATTGGCATGCGGGTTGGCGCTCATGCGGCTATCGCCTTGCGGCGGGAGTTGGGCGAGTTCCGGAATTAGTTTTCCGCTCTCGTCGAATAATTCTTCGGGCCGATAACTGCGCATCCAGTCTTCGAGAATCTTCAAATGTTCAGGTTTCTCTTGCAGATCAGCCACGGGGACTTGGTGCGCGCGCCAAGTCCCTTCAACCTGCTTGCCATCGACCATCTTGGGCCCGGTCCAGCCTTTCGGGGTCCGCATCACGATCATCGGCGACTCCGGCAGAACCGCATTCTTCCGTTTACGCGCATCATCTTGGATCGAGTGAATCTCTTCCACAATGTGGTCGAGCGTTGCCGCCATTAGTTGGTGCATGTGCTCCGGTTCGTGGCCTTCAAGGAAATATGGCTTCCAGCCGTAACCGGTGAACAGCTTGGTCAATTGGTCATCGCTCATTCGTCCGAGGATAGTGGGGTTTGCGATCTTGTAGCCATTCAAATGCAGAATCGGAAGCACTGCGCCATCATGATGCGGATTAAGAAATTTATTGATGTGCCATCCGGTCGCCAGCGGCCCAGTTTCGGCTTCACCATCGCCGACAACGCAGCACACCAGCAGATCGGGATTATCAAATGCCGCGCCGGCGGCGTGACTGAGCGAGTATCCCAACTCGCCGCCTTCGTGGATCGAGCCCGGAGTCTCGGGCGCGTCGTGACTGGGAATCCCCCCTGGAAACGAGAATTGCTTGAATAGCCGTCGCATGCCTTCTTCGTTCTGCCCAATATTGGGATAAAGCTCAGTGTAGGTGCCTTCGAGATAAGCATTCGCGACCATCCCCGGGCCGCCGTGACCCGGGCCGCAGATATAAATCACATCAAGGTCGTATTTGGTGATGACCCGGTTGAAGTGCACGTAAATAAAATTCAATCCCGGGGTGGTACCGAAGTGGCCGAGCAGACGAGGCTTGACATGCTCTAGCGTCAGCGGCTCGCGCAGGAGCGGGTTCGCATCCAAATAAATTTGCCCGACCGAAAGATAATTCGCCGCGCGCCAGTAGGCGTGAATTTTAGAGAGTTCTTCCTGGGTTAAAGGGGAATGCGAAATGCCGGGAAGGGAATTCACGGTCGCCATGTGACCACCTCGGAACTCCAGAACTTCTGAAATACTAACGACGGGCAGGAACGCTTAATTATCGCGCATTGCGAATAAAAAAGTCGTGAATCGATGGTTGGAGAGACAGTAGGTGGGGCTTTCGTTCTACTTGAATTCCTAATTCTGGTCGTGGAGCTACGGGCGTCCTCGTCCGTAGCGGACGAGCAGTGGCTTATGGCTTTTTCGGGGTCAAATCGCAGGCCTTCGAAACTGACTTTAAGTCCAGCCCTTCAGGTGAGAACTCAGCGATCTGGGGGCCGCGCGGAGTTTGAAACTCTACGCGAAACAAATGTGCGCCGATCAACTCGCGCGCGGTGCCCTTGTCCATGGCGAGAAAATGCCCGTTGACCCAATTCCAATTGTGGGAGCTGTGCGCGTTGTCAACGCGTACCAATACCCGCATTTGCGGTTGTCCCCAAAATCCAGGCCAGTTGGGTCGTCCGAGTCGGGTCTCGGGGCGCAAGTCGGCAAGCTTCAATTTGCCATCGGTGCAATAGAGAATGACTTTCGCTCGATCGTCTCGATTGGGCCCGTCATTGGCCGGCAATTCGAAGCGGACCCGCTTGGCCGCCGTCATGAGGTCTTCGCCTGAATACTCGATCCAGTTTCCGCCGGCGCTCACTGCGTTCGCGGTCCCTTCGTAATTTCCCTGTTCGTTTCTCTGATCGTCCCGTTGATCGTCACCGCGGTATTGAGCGAACAGGCTGACGCTCGAAAGTAATAGCACGGAAATGCCGACGCCCCGAATGACATTGCGAATCATATTGTGCGTGCTCCGAATGCTCGTGATCTTGCTCAAAATACCAGATCTAAATACACCGCAGCGGCCAAGTAACCGCCCAATCGTACAAACCCCGCAGTACGAAAAAGTTGCGCCGGTCGAATGCGGTCTCAGCTTCGGAGAGAAGCGAGTGCCCCTACCAGATACGCACGCGATCTTCGGGCGACAGATAAAGAGTTTCTCCCGGTTGCACTTGAAAGTCCTTGTACCAGTCGTCGATGTTGCGAACCGTGTCTGTGCGGTACTCCGACGGAGAGTGCTCGTCGGTCATGACCTGCCGGCGCAATGCAGCTTCCCTGACCTTACTCTTGTGTGCCTGACCGTAGGCGATAAAAAACTGCTGGCTGCCGGAAAAACCGTCTTGCTCCGGTGCCGTCTTGCCTGCTAGACCGGCGATGTAACCGTCGTAGGCAGCGGCAATTCCACCCAGGTCGGCGATATTCTCTGCCAGAGTTTGTTTCCCGTGCACCGTAAGGTCGGGAAAGGGATGATAAGTGTCGTATTGCGCGGCGAGTTTTGCCGTGGCCGCCTGGAAGTGCTCCAGATCAGAGGGCGTCCACCAATTGCGCAACGCCCCTTTCGCATCAAATGTGCTTCCCTCGGAATCGAAGGTGTGGCTGACCTCGTGACCGATGATAGCGCCAATGGCGCCGTAGTTGACGGCATCAGGTGCATCCGGATCGAAAAACGGCGGCTGCAATATCGCTGCCGGAAAGTTGAGCGCGTTCTGCAAAGGCAGATTCACCGCGTTCACCGTCTGCGGTGTCATAGACCATTCGTGGCGGTCAACGTCCTTTCCGATGCGCGCGATCTGCTGATGATAGTGAAATACTTCTTCGCGCCACAGATTGCCGAAGATGTCGTCGGACTTAATTTCCAGACCGGAATAATCGTGCCAGGCTTCCGGATAACCGATCCCGACATACAGGCTGTCGAGCTTGGCCTGAGCTTCGGCCTTGGTCGACGGATCCATCCAAGTCAGCGCGTCAATGCGCTTGTGGAATGCGGCGACAATGTTCGCCACCATTTTTTGCGCCCGCTTCTTGGCCTCAGGCGGAAAATAACGCTGCGCATAGATCTTGCCAACTTCGTCACCGAGAGCCGCGTTGACAACGGCAACTCCACGTTGCCACCGCGGACGCTGTTCTGGAGTGCCCGAGAGGGTTTTGCCAAAGAACGTGAACCGCTCATCCGCGAACGCCTTCGGCAGAACGCCGCCGTAGCCTTCGATTAAGTGATAGGAGAGAAGGTCCTTCCACGTCTCGAGCGGCGTGGAAGCGACAAGGGCGGCTTCGCCAGCAAAGGCGCTTGGCTGCCAAACGATGAAATTCGATTGATGACCCAACCCGGCGCTCGCGAAATATTCAGACCAGTCCAGTCCAGGCGCTTTCGCAGAAAAATCAGAACTCTTCCACGGATTGTTGGCTTTGTGAATGTCCTGATCGTCATCCAGGTTCCAGTGCTTTTCCGCGATCGCGTGCTCAAGATCAAAAATGTGTTTTGCACGCGCATCGGTATCGCTGAACCCGGCGAGTTTTAGCATGGCGGATATATGCGCCTGGTATTGAGTACGCAGATTGCGCATGTGTTCGCTGTCGCCGAGATAGTATTCCCGATCGGGCAACTCCAGGCCGCCTTGCAAGAGGTAAACGGTGTAATGCTCGGAGTCATTGAAATCTGGCGCGATCCACAAACCGAAAAGATTCGAAGTGTGAAAATTTGTGTTGTTCAACGGGTCCACATCTGCGCGCAGTCCTTCGCCGAGCGCGTGTGCTAACTGCTTTTTGTCTTTGATCGCGGCGATCACGTCGAGATGGAGTTTCAGCGGTGCAAGACCCTTGGATTCGATACCCGCTCCGTCCATATAAGAGTTGTAAAGGTCGGCGATTTTGCGGGTCCCTGAACCGCCCGCCGCGTTGGACTTGGCAATCTCCTCAATCAGCGCAGCCGTGTGCTTGTTGCTGATGTCGGACAATCCCGAGAACACGCCCACGCCGGAACGGTCCGGCGGAATCTCGGTGCGTTTCAACCAGGCGCCGTTGCAGTATTCGAAGAAATTATTGCCTGGCTTGACTGAGCGGTCCATGTCAGTGACAAGAATGCCATGACTGGCTTGGTCAGGGGACGGCTGTGCGCTCGCTGCGAACATCAAAACGAAAACCGCGGCGACGGACTGAGCAAGAGAAAACATGAAAGATGCCTTCATTACGAAACTCCGGAGTGAGGTGACCAAACTGAATTAGACGTTCGAAACAGAAGAGCGTAACACGCCGTGGACGCCGGTCGCCACGCTACGAGATCGAGCGCGGGCCACGGACGCTGCTGTCGGAGGGCGCCTGGATCAGCAAATCAAGCAAGTCTTTCGCTAGTTGGTTGGTGTCATGCCGTGCAACGACGTCTTCAAAGAGGTGATCGCCGAGAACGGGACACACCCCAAGAGCTTCGATCGCGTCCAGATCAACCACGATTTGCGATGCCCCTTCGAGGGCGTATTTCGATTTTAATTCAGCAGAAACCGGACGTTGGTTGATCAGTGCATAATCAAAAATTCGACAACCGGCATGATCGTAGAGGGCGCGAATGTGGTCGGCGGCTGTGCGTCCCAGGCTTTCGTTGGCTTGCGTCATTAGATTGCAGACGTAGACCTTGGTAGCGGCAGAATCACAAATTGCTTCCGGAATCCCGGACACCAGGAAATTAGGAATCAGGCTGGTGAAAAGCGACCCTGGGCCGACGGTGATCAAATCAGCGCGAGCGATCGCTTCCAGAGTTTGTGGAAGCGGTCCGGGACCGGGGGGCACCAGAAACAATTCTTCGATCCGTCCTTTGCTGGCGGTGATGTTGGTTTCACCGCAGACGCGCGAACCGTCGTCCATCAATGCTTCCAACTCGATGTTGGCTGTGGTGGAAGGATAAATATGGCCTCGAGTGGCCAGAATTTCGGAAGACAGGCGCACCGCCTCGCTGAAATCGCCGGTCACGGAGGTCAGCGCGGCGAGAAAAAGATTGCCGAAGCTGTGTCCTTCAAGCCCTGTCCCTTTTTCAAAGCGATGCTGGAAAACTTTCGCAAGCAGCGCCTCATCTTCGGAGAGTGCAACGATGCAATTGCGGACGTCCCCAGGGGGGAGCATGTTGAACTCTTTGCGCAGCCGGCCGCTGGAGCCGCCATCGTCGGTAACGGTCACGACCGCACAAAGTTCCGCGATCCGCGCGAAATCAGAAATGTTGCCGTGCTGTGGCGCTTCCACCGGCGCACCCGCGCTTACGACATATTTTTTGAGTCCCTTGAGTAGGGTAGAGAGGCCGGTGCCTCCGCCAATTGCCACCACTCGCAATTCGCGTCCACTGCGGCGCGGCATTGACGTTAACCGATCTCCTCGACTCCTTCTTCGGGAGGAAGTGAGAGGTCTTCGCCGGGGTCGGGATAGAGTAGCTCGGTGAAGCGCGGATCCTCAGAGAGGTTCTGGAAATCGGAATCGTTGCGCGCCTGAAAACGCAGCGTCGGATTCAGGCTGATAGCGCGGCCCAAGTTCTTCAGCGAATCTTCCACGTGTCCGGTGAGGCAATCGAGTGCGGCCAGACCATAGGCGACGTAATCCGCCTTGGGCACTTGTTTAGACAGCTTTTCGAGATGCTCGCGAGCGGTGACGTAATCCCCAAGATTGATCAATGAGACCACAAAATCGTAGTGCTCTTCGGAGGTTTTGAACTGTGTACCGCCGCGCTCCATCTGCTGGTTGCAGGCGTTCATATGAACGGCAGCCCGGTCCGCAAGTTCACGGTTGGTGCCGGAAACCACCTTCTGCAGCAGCGTTTTGGCTTTGTCGTACTTGTGCTCCTGCATGGCGCGCAGGCCGGCTTCATAAGACTGCAGCATTTGCGCCAGTTGAGGATCGCTCGCGAGAGTGTGCTTGACTGTGGGTTTCTGGGCCATCTGAAGGATTTTTCCTCGATTTGTCGTAGGGGATCCAAACGGCTGTTAGCTTTCGGCTCTCAGCCTTTGGCCAGAGCATTTCGGGTCTTTCTAAGCTAACAGCTAAAGCTAGTGAATATTTGCCGCTGACTGCAGATCGATCTGTTTCCATTCTCCGGCGATAATTCCCTTGCGAATCTCCGCTGCGGTCTTATGCTTCTGGCTCATTTGATAGGAGTAATACAGCTCCTTCAAACAGACCGAGCACTGTGCGCCATGAGTCCCTTCAAAGCAACTGCGAAGGCTCTTGTGACCCATGCGGTCGCAGTAGCAGTAACAGGGTTGCTGGTAAATCACCTTTTGAATCTTCGCCGCCAGCTCGTAAGCGTGTGACTGGTAAGGATACTGGTCGTTATTGCCCCAGAGCTGATCCCGGCCGAGTATCGGCGGCAGCTTTGCGTCTGGCGCCGGCGGAGGATTATAAGCCGGAACCTCAGCTTCGCCCGCGGTTTGCTCGGAAATCGCCCATGGCGCAGAAACCGCAAATGTGAGGAGCAGAACGGCGCCGAGCATTAGTCCACGTCTCAACATACGATCCCCAAGGGCGTATTGTAACGCGAATTACACTGCAGCGCACAGGGGAGAAACCACGTTGGTCACTGCGCGCGGACAACCGCCTCGCGGGTGTCCAGTAAACTAACTCGGCGATTGGCATTGCATAAGGAGATTCCTAATGAAACTAAGACTTTTGTTCCTTGCGCTGGCGTTAACACTTCCCGCGTATTCGCAAGACCAGAAGCCCGCGCCCACGCTCAAGAGCGTCCTGCTCGAGCAATTGCGCTCGACTCACAACAAGGCGGAGTGGTTTGTGCCCGCGAACACTGCAGTCGAAGGTCTCACTGCCGAGCAGGCTAGTTGGACTGATGGCAAGGGAAACCACTCGGTCGGCCAACTGGTCAATCACCTGATCTTTTGGGATCGTCGGTCATTACAAAAATTCAAAGGCGAGCCCGAGGAAAAATTTAGCGGCAACAATGATGAGACTTTCAACAGTTTTGACGCGAAACAATGGGATGCCGCGGTGAAGAAACTCGACGAGGTCATGACGGATTGGGAAAAAGCCGTCGAGGCTGCTGATGAAGCCAAGCTGAAGGACTGGTATTCAGAAATCGCGCACATCGGCGCACACAACGCCTACCACATCGGCCAGATTGTTTACGTTCGCAAGGAGCAGGGCTCGTGGAATCCGGAAAGGGCGTGAAGTGAGGCGCCTTCTTGTTCTACTCTGTGAACCTCGGTGCCCTCTGTGGTTAGTTTAAACGCATGACCCAGAGGCACAGAGGTGTCACAGAGAAACTGACTCCTTCTTGTTCATTCCTTGTTTCCCCAGTATGTTTAAGGAATGTCTTGTTCCTCCGCGTTCGGCGTAGTCGGAATTCTTTTCGTTCTGGTAGCATCGCCGTCCCTGTCTTTTTCTTCGGTAGCGCAGGCATCTGCTGCGTCCGCGCCGCAACCAGTTGCACCTGCGGCAACTGAGCAGAAGCCCGAGCAGAAGTCAGCGGCGAAGCCGAGCGACGATCAATCAAAAGCAGACCAACCGGACACCGTTAAGCCGAGCACTGACAAATCCACAACGGCTCAGCCCGAAACCAAGATTACGCCTGAGCAGGCCCAGCAGCTTTTCCGCGACGTGGACACCATCCTCGACTTCGCCAGCCAGGATACTTCGCTGCCCAACAAACACGAAGTGAAACGCCGTCTCGCCAATCGCGATGAGGTGGTCAGTTATCTGAAGAAAAATATGGCCGAAGACAAAGACGTGCAGCGCCTCCGCCGCACCGAGCTGGTGCTGAAGAAATTCGGCCTGCTGCCTAAGGATTTTGACCTGCAAACATTTTTGGTCAGCCTTCTGGAGGAACAAGTCGCCGGCTACTACGACGCGAAGACGAAAACCGTGAACCTGCTCGACTGGGTTGCGCCTGACCTGCAACGCCCGGTGCTGGCCCATGAGTTAACCCATGCCTTGCAGGACCAATCGTTTGGATTGGACAAATGGCTGAAAAAGGGCAGCGAAGATCTGGATACAAAGAGAGATCTGAAACCCGCCGACATCACCAAGGACGAAAACAGTGAAGCGCGGCAGGCGGTCACCGAAGGGCAGGCGATGGTGGTGCTCATCGATTACATGCTAGCGCCCATGCATCGCACGGTTGCGAACTCGCCCGAGGTCGTGCAAATGATGAATGACAGCATGGCCACGGGTTCGGCTGATTCAAAGATTTACCAGAATGCGCCTGTGTTCATGAAAGAAGCGTTGACTTTTCCTTATCGCTACGGCGTGGAGTTTGAAGCCGAGGTGCTACGCGAACAAGGTAAGGACAAGGCGTTCACGGCGACTTTTCAAAATCCGCCGCAAACCAGCCGCGAGATCATGGAGCCGCAGACCTACATCTCAGGCGAGCACCTGGCGCCTCTTCCGCTTCCGGACTTCAAGCACATCTTTAAAAATTACGACCGCTTCGATATCGGCGCCATCGGGGAATTCGATGTCGCCGTGTTGGCCGAGCAATACGCGGGCTTGGAGACCTCGAAGCGAATTTATCCGAACTGGCGTGGTGGATATTACTATTCTGTCCATCCGAAGGGAAATCCTGCGACGCCGTTGCAATTGGTATTTGTCTCCAAGTGGGCGACCGCCAAGTCTGCGGACCAATTTGCCGCGATCTACGCGCGGGGCATGCAGCAACGCTATAAAAAGGTAAATGCTGCCGTAGATTCGAATCTGCCTGCGGATCTAAAAGATCTAAGAACTCTGGGTGGCGACCATACCTGGAACACAGAAGAAGGCGCGGTAGTGATTGATGTGAAGGCTGACATGGTGTTGGTGACTGAAAGTCTCGACCCGGCGATTACCGAGCAATTCCGCCACGCCGTGTTCGCGAGCGCGCCCGGCGAGCAATAACTAGTTTCAGTAATCGGTTTTGTATAATCGCCATTCGTCATCTTTATTTTTAACTCCTTACCTCAGAGGCAATTTGTTACAAGCAGAGATTGGAATCATCGGCGGCAGTGGTTTGTATGCCATGCCCGGCCTGACCGATGTTCGCGAGACTGCGCTGGAAACCCCGTTCGGCGCGCCTTCCGACGCGTACGTTCTGGGCACGCTCGAAGGCCGAAAAGTCGCCTTCCTTGCCCGGCACGGACGAGGCCACAGGATTCTTCCCAGCGAGCTAAATTTCCGCGCCAATATCCATGGATTTAAACAACTCGGCGTGGAACGAATTCTCTCCGTTTCCGCCGTAGGATCGTTGAAGGAAGAACATAAACCTCTCGAGTTTGTGATTCCGGATCAATTTGTGGATCGCACCCGGCACCGTGTCGACACTTTTTTTGGGGAGGGCGTTGTAGCGCATATAGCCTTTGCCGACCCTGTCTGCCCGCAATTATCGGAAACGGTCGCAGCCGCATGCAAAAAGGCAAGAGTAGTCGGAAAGCGTGGTGGAACCTATCTGTGCATGGAAGGACCACAGTTTTCCACTAAAGCCGAATCGAATCTGTATCGCGCCTGGGGGATGGACGTGATCGGCATGACCAACCTTCAGGAGGCGAAGCTGGCGCGCGAAGCTGAGATTTGCTACGTCACGGTCGCGATGGTGACGGATTATGACTGCTGGCATCCGCATCACGATTCCGTCACCGTGGATCAAATCGTTGCCGTACTGACGAAGAACGCGGAGAACGCGTGCAATGTTGTACGCGAAGCTGTGGCCACCATGGCGAAGGAGCGAAGGTGCAAGTGCGGGTCGGCGTTAGCCCACTCCATCCTTACTGATCGGGCCAAAATTCCGCAGGCCACGCGGGAGAAGTTGAAGCTAATCATAGGGAAATACGTCTGACATTCGCTGATAAACAATGAGCATACTTGCTATCGGTTCCATTGCGTTCGACAACATCACCACCCCCTCCGGACGCGCCGAGAATGTCCTCGGAGGGGCTGCAACTTATTTCTCCCTCGCCGCCAGCTATTTCGCCGATGTGCGCGTAGTCGGGGTGGTTGGAGAAGATTTCAGCGCCGAACATGAGAACGTGTTGAAGAAACGCGGAGTCGACACCCGGGGCATAGAGCATGCAAAAGGGAAGACCTTCCGCTGGGGCGGGCAGTATCTCGACAATCTGAATGAGGCGAAGACCGACTTCACCGAGCTGAATGTCTTCGAAAACTTCCAGCCGCGAATCCCCGTGGAATATAAGGATTCGGAAGTTCTGTTTCTCGGCAATAATCATCCCAGCCTGCAAGGTGCAGTCCGACGGGAACTCCCTGCCATCAAACTGACTGGCGGCGACACCATGAATTATTGGATTCGCAGCGCCAACGCCGAGCTCCGCGAAACTCTCCGCCTGGTGAATATTCTTATGATCAATGATGGCGAAGCCAAAATGCTCGCCAATGAGTCCAATCTGCCGCGAGCGGCGCAGAAGGTTCTCGCCATGGGACCGCAGGCGTTGGTCATCAAGCACGGCGAGTACGGTGCGACTATCTTCTTTCGCGAAGGCGCATTCGGCGTCGGCAAGCACCCCTTTCGTGCGCCGGCCCTGCCCATCGAAGAAGTGAAAGATCCAACCGGTGCCGGTGACTCTTTTGCCGGAGGCTTCATGGGATACATCGCCTCGCAACCAGAGCTGAACCGAGAAGTCATCAAACGTGCTTTGTTCTACGGCGGCGTCATGGGATCGTTCGCTGTGGAACAGTTCGGGACCGAGCGCCTGCAAAGACTCACCCGCGGAGAGATCGACGCCCGTTTTCAGATCTTTCGCGAACTCACTCACCTGGAATGAAGAAGGCGAACACCTCCGGCAGCGAAATCTTTCTAGTTGGGCAAATTGCTGCGATCATCTCCATCGCTGCTTTTTTCTACTATTTGAAGCGTGGAGACCTCCTGCTGTACGGCGATGCGGTCGCTCACATCAACATTGCCCGGCGCGTAATTGATTCTCGAACCCCGGGGTTGTTACAGCTGGGTACCGTCTGGCTCCCGCTTCCGCACTTGCTGATGCTGCCGTTTCTGATCCCCAAATGGATGTGGCAGACGGGAATTGGTGGATCGATTCCATCGATGCTCGCATATGTTTTCAGTGTCATCGGAGTTTTCCGATTGATGCGAACGATTTTGCCATCACCTAAAGATTCTGCGGGAACCAGCGTTGCTGCGTGGTTTGCCGCGGCGATCTTCGCGCTGAATCCGAATCTGATTTATCTACAGACCACCGCAATGACCGAGCCGTTCTATTTAGCGTTCTTCATTTGGACGCTAGTCTTTGTGTGCGAGGCACTTAGAGCCGGCGCGACCGCCGATGCGAAAAAATCGACCTCGTCGCTGACGAAGGCGGGCTTCTGTCTTGCCGGGGCATGCCTCACCCGCTACGACGGATGGTTTCTGGCGGTAGTGGAGGCGGCAATTTTGTTCTTGCTCTCGCGGCTTTCCAATTTCGCTTTTCTTCGACCAGGCGTAAAAAAGTTGGCATTGCTCGCGGCTTCGGCGCCGGCGCTTTGGCTTGGATACAATTTCGCCGTTTATCGCAATCCGCTGGAATTCGCCAACGGTGCCTATTCCGCGAAGGCAATCGAGCAGAAAAGTATTGCAGCCGGAACAACTCCGCATCCGGGCACACGTGATCTGCCGGTAGCGTTTCAATACTTCTTCAAGTCTGCAGAACTGAACCTGGCAGAAGGCAAGTGGCAGGCGTTCTGGGCGTGCTCGCTCCTCCTTGGTACTGCAATCGTGACTCTATTCCAGCGCAAACTCTGGCCTCTGCTTTTTCTTTGGACGCCAGTTCCGTTCTACATCCTCTCGATTGCGTATAGCGGCGTTCCACTCTATGTTCCCACGTGGTGGCCGTTTTCCCGCTATAACGTACGCTACGGAATCGAGATGTTGCCGGCGTTTGCCGCGTTCACCGCCGTAGCGGCCTACGGATTGATTCGCTTCGCCGCGAGTACGCGGTCGAGACTGGTGATCGCGCTCGTCTTTCTGCTTCTGGTCAGTGCCAGCTACGTTCAAGTCTGGCGTAAAGGCCCGGACAGTTTTGAGGAAGCCGTTATCAACTCGCGTTCCCGTATCGCGCTGGAAACGGCGGTTGCGGCGAGATTGGAATTTTTGCCGTTGGATTCTACTTTTCTGATGTACTTGGGCGACCATGTCGGCTCCGTGCAGCAAGCGGGAATTTCGCTTTCACGCGTCATCAACGAAGGTAACCACCGGCCGTGGAAACGCTCTGCCGACCCGGATGGTCTGTGGGAGCGCGCGCTTGAGCATCCCGCAGCGTACGCAAATTATGTCATCGCATTCGATTCTGATCCAGTCGCATCATCTGCGAACAAGAATGAACTCGCCCCGCTGGCAATCCTGCGGGTAACGGACCAGCCGCAAGCAACCATCTACCGCACGCTCAACAGTAATCACGTGCGTTAACCTGTGCGGGATAGGCGACGAAGGCGGGGACCCCGCGCAGTGATAGAATCCGAGCAAAATTAGACTCTGGAAATCGAGCTGAACTCGTGTTTGGACACATGCCCCCCATTGCCGTGGATTTCGAGAAGCTGGTACTGGCCGCGTTCCTCGGCGGATTGATTGGCCTGGAGCGTGAAGCCAAGCACCGCCCTGCCGGTATTCGCACCAATATGTTTATCTGCATGGGCGCGGCCATGTTTACGCTGCTTTCGGACCAGCTTGCCGTCTTGCACGTGGGTGATCACACGCGGATTGCGGCTCAGATTATCCCGGGTATTGGCTTCATTGGCGCGGGCTGCATCCTTCACGCCCGCGCAGACCTCGTCACTGGCGTTACTACAGCGTCTACGTTGTTCGTGGTTGCTTCTGTCGGCATGGCGGTGGGCGGCGACCGTTACTGGATTGCAATCTTTGCCACTCTGTTGGCGATCGGAATTTTGCTGGTTCTGGGCGGCACCGAACGATTTCTAAACCTCAAGATGATGGTGAATGCATACGAGGTGGCGGGCGCGAGCGCCGAACAAACCATGGCGGAGGTAAATGAAGCCCTCGAGCCGCTACATTTCTTTGCCATGAATGTGCAGGTTGCGCCTACCCCCCGGCACGTCCGGGTGAGATTTGAATGCGAGGGAACGCGCAGGCAGCAAAAAGTGGTGCTGAGAACGTTGCGGGATTCCGGGAAATTTCAGACGGTCACACTGTTAGGCTCGGTGCAGGCGGAATGAACGATCTCGCCGGGATGAACAAGGCAGCCATTCCATTTGTTAAGGCGAGCGCCTGCGGCAACGACTTTCTCATCATCGACGGTTTGCACGCGCCTCCTGATCTTCCTGCCTTCAGCCGCGGCATTTGCGACCGTCACAACGGAGTCGGCGCCGACGGCGTAGAGTGGCTGTTTCCCGCGCAAGACGCTGACATCCGCGCCCGCCTCATTAATGCCGATGGATCTGACGCGGAAATTTCTGGCAACGGCACCCGCTGCGTGGCGGCATATTTGTGTTCTGAGACTCCTCGCCGGGAGATTAGCATTCGCACTGGCGCGGGGATAAAAAAATGCAGTTTGACCTCACACAACCACAAATCATTTGAATTTGAAATCGCCATGGGTGAGCCCCAGGTCGGCGACGAGTTTCCGATCAAAGTTGCTTTTGGCGAAGTACGCGGAATTCCGGTATCGATGGGGAATCCGCACTTTGTGGTTTTTGTTGATGAATTTGGGCCAGCATGGCAAGGCGATGCGGCTGAGATCGGCAAGCACCATGACTTCAGGTATGGGATTAACGTTGAGCTGGTTGTGGTTAGAGATAAAGGGAACATAGAAGTGCGTTTCTACGAGCGTGGAGTGGGAGAAACGCAATCGTCTGGCACTGGATCATGTGCTGCCGCGGTTGCTGCAATGTTTTCGAAGAGGGCCGAGTCGCCCGTCCGCGTGCATGCTCCTGGGGGTACGCAAACCGTGCGCTGGGAAGATCAAGTCTTTCTGCTTGGTCCTGCGCAACTCGTCTGCCGCGGAGAATTCCTCCTCTAATTTAAATGCCAGCCCGTTCCCAAGTTGAACGCATCAAGCCTCCAGCGCTGCGGCCGGGAGACAACATCGGCATTGTCGCTCCTGCGAGTTATTTCAAGCGGCAGGATTTTGAAGACGGTTGCGCAGCGCTGCACCAGATGGGATACAACCCGGTTTTTGACGAATCTATTTTCGATCACGATCTCTATTTCGCGGGATCAGTCGAGCGTCGTGTCCGCGAACTAGAAAAAATGTTTTTGCGCGACGACGTGAAAGCCATCGTCTGCGCCCGCGGCGGATATGGCTCGAATTATCTTTTGCCAGCGCTCGATATCGCCAAGATTAGATCGCATCCGAAAGCGTTCATTGGATACAGCGACAACACGACCTTGCAAACTTATTTTTGCGATGCTGCCGGCATCGTCACCTTTCATGGTCCGATGGTCGCGAAAGATTTTGCGAAACCTGATGGCGTCGATGTTGAATCCTGGAAAGCGGCTTTGAGTGGGCGCGAAAACTGGCGTTTCGACTTCGATTTAAACTCAGGCGTAAAGCCGCTGGCGCAGGGTTCGGCCGAAGGTGTTCTCTATGGCGGGTGCCTTTCCATGCTGGTTGAATCGCTCGGCACGCCCTACGAAATTCGTACCGAAGGCACGCTACTCTTTACTGAGGATGTGGCCACAAAGCCGTACCAGATCGACCGCATGTTGATGCACTTGAAACTGGCGGGCAAACTGAATGGTGTGCGCGGCCTTATTTTCGGGGAGATGCTCGATTGCGTGCAGGGTCCCAACCAAGGCTACACCTTGGAGGAAGTGGTAATGAGAGTAGTCGAAGATCTGAAAGTTCCAGTGGCGTACGGGTTGCGCTCCGGCCATGTCTCACGCCAGAACATAACTTTGCCAATTGGAGTAAGCGCAGTATTGAACGTGGGCGGGTCAGGCGTGACTTTGGAGGTTCTGGAGCCGGCGACGACGGCGTCATAGATGACTTTAAAAAAACATATCCATTTGATCGGAATCTGCGGCACAGCCATGGCCTCTTTGGCCGGAATGCTTGCCGAGCGTGGCTTTGGGGTTACGGGATCCGATGCGGCAGCGTATCCGCCCATGTCTGATTTTCTGCATTCGCTGGGAATCCCCGTCTCGCAGCCGTTTGCGGCCGAGAACTTAAATCCTGCTCCGGATCTGGTGGTCGTCGGCAATGCCATCTCACGGGGCAATGTCGAGTTAGAGCACGTGCTCGATCAGCGCATCCCTTTTTGCTCCCTGCCGCAGCTTCTCCACGACGAATTTCTACGCGGCAAAGAGGTGCTGGTGGTTGCAGGCACACATGGCAAAACAACTACCACGTCGATGCTTTCGTGGATTTTTGAGCATGCCGGAACCTATCCTTCATTCTTGATTGGCGGAATTGCAGAAAATTTCGGTCGCAGCTTCCAGTTGGGAGAAGGAAAATACTTCATCCTTGAAGGCGACGAATACGACACCGCTTTCTTCGATAAGGGCCCGAAGTTCCTGCACTATTTTCCGGACGCAGTCATCCTGACCTCAGTCGAATTCGATCACGCCGATATATATAAAGATCTTGATGCGGTCGAGACCTCGTTCAAGCGCCTGGTGAATCTCGTACCACGCCGGGGACGCATCGTTGCTTTCGATACGGGCGACAGTGTGGAGCGTTCGCTTGCCAAGGCTTTTTGTCCCGTTGAGCGTTACGGGGCAACGGAGCGAGCGACCTGGCGGATTGCCGATCTGAAGTTCGAGGCCAACCGCACTATGTGGTCTGTGCTGCGAAATGCCGCGCGGTGGGCGGAGTTTGAGTTTCCTCTCGCCGGCGAATACAACGTGTGGAACGCGACGGCTGCAGCGGCTTTGGCCGCGGATTACGGAATTCCGGTGGGCGTAATTGCTGACGCTCTCAGGAACTTCAAAAGCGTGAAGCGCCGTCTGGAAGTAAAGGCTGAGGTGAACGGCATCACGATTATCGACGATTTCGCCCACCACCCTACCGCCATCGCGGTCACGCTGAATGCTCTGCGGGCACGCTATCATGGTCGAAGATTGTGGGCGATTCTAGAGCCGCGATCAAACACTCTGCGCCGTAATGTGTTTCAGGACGATCTAGCAAAGAGTCTTGCGATCGCCGACGAAATCATTGTCGCCAACGTTTTTAGATCAGAATCCATTCCCGAATCAGAGCGGCTGGACATCGCCGCCGTCGCCGCCCGCATAGGGAAGTCTGGCCGTCGCGCTCGCGTCATCGCCGACGTGGACAGCATCGTGCGCATCGCGGCACCTGAAATGCGGTCAGGCGATGTGGTTGCGATTCTCTCGAACGGCGGCTTCGGTGGGATCTATGAGATGTTGCCACAACGCTTGCAGTCAGTCGAATCCGTGAGTCCAGTCGAAACGGGCAAGCGTAAATGAGGTTCAGGCGCTTTCGTTTTTCAGTCGCCGTGCTGGCGACAAGCACATTCATTGTCTGCAGTCAGTTCGCATTTGCCGTCCAGCGCATTCACTACACCGTGTCTCTGGCGAGTCCGGACAAACATATAGTCCAGGTCACGATCGAAATTCCTCCGGGAGAAAGTGAACGCGAACTGCAACTTCCAGTATGGAACGCGCTTTATCAGGTTCGCGACTTCTCACAGTATATGAACTGGATTCGCGCCGAGGGCCCTGCGGGCAGGTCGTTAGCAATCATGGAACTGAACAAAAGCCGCTGGAAAGTTATCGGGGCGGCAAACGGGGCGCGCGTTCGATATGAAATGTTCAGCGACAACCCTGGGCCTTATGGCGCTCAGCTGAACTCTCATCATGCATTTTTCAACCTTGCTGAAATTCTTTGCCACATCGAAGCGGAGCGTGGAAATCCAGTCGAGATTGAGTTTCGCGACGTTCCTGCAGGATGGAAGATTGCCACGCCGCTCGCGTCGGAGGGAAACGGGTTCTGGGCGACCAGTTACGACCAACTGGTGGACTCACCCGTCGAAATGGGGACCTTCGATGAGCGGGACTTCAGCTCTACCTGTGGAAAGTATCGCGTGATCGTCGATGCCGACGGAGCTCAGGCTATCTTCGACAAGATTCTTCCGACGATTAATCGCATTGTTTCGACCGAGGCAAATTGGATAAGCGACTGCCCGTTTCAGAGTTACATGTTCATCTATCATTTCGCCGAATCGGTTGGTAGCGGCGGAATGGAGCACTCGTACAGCACTGCGATCACTTTGCCCCGGGAAGACCTCGAATCAGGCTTTGGCCAGTTCGTGAGCATTACCGCTCACGAGTTTTTTCATCTTTGGAACGTGAAGCGAATCCGTCCACAGTCACTCGATCCGATTGACTACACCAAAGAAAACTACACGCCCGCGCTCTGGTTCAGCGAAGGTGTGGACAGCACGGTTGCTGAGTACATTCTGCTTCGCGCAGGACTGCTCGACGAACAGGGTTACCTCAATCATCTCGGACAAGAAATTACGGAACTCGAAAACCGACCTGCTCACCTGACGCAGTCAGTGGAGCAGGCCAGTGTAGACGCGTGGCTCGAGAAGTATCCTTATTACAATCTTCCGATACGCAGCATTTCCTACTACAACAAAGGGGAGTTGCTCGGAGTGTTGCTCGATTTGAAGATTCGCGAAGCGACTAATGATCGTGTGTCGCTTGAAGATTTGTTTCGCTGGATGAACGAGCGTTACGCGAAGCAAGGGAAGTTTTTTCCAGATTCCGAAGGAGTTCGCCAGGCAGCTGAGACCGTGTCCCATGCGGACTTCCACGAGTTCTTTCAAAGCTACGTCAGCGGCGTGGATGAGCTTCCGTGGGATAGTTCTCTCAGCCGCGTTGGTTTGCGTGTGACCTCTTCGGAAGTCACGTTTGCCGATCCTGGATTTCAGGCGGAGCAGGCGTTTGATCAGTCTCCTAGCGTGGTGGAAGTCGAACGGTCAAGCGAGGCCGACCGGGCTGGACTGAAACCAGGGGATGTAATAGTGCAGATGAACGGCAGGCGTGCAGGGCGGGATTTCGAAAGGAGCATCGCAAATCTTGGCCCCGGAACTTTGTTACGCCTGCGAATCCGCCGCGGCGAAGGGGAACGCGATCTGCAATGGAATCTTGGCGCCCGCAAGCAAAAGGTGTTTCGCCTGCAAGATGTTTCCGATATTACGCCACAGCAGAGGTCGCGCCGCGCTGCATGGCTATTCGGCAACGGCGCGACGAGGCCAACTTCGCAGCAATGATCCGGACCATTCTCATGCTCAGTTTTTGGGCGATGTTTTTGCCCATGGCTGCGCTGTTGTGTTTTCCCTGGGTCTTGATTACGGGTGATGTCCGGCCACTTTATCGGGTGGCCATGTGGGGCGCAGGTACAGGAGTACGAATCGCCGGAGTGCGCGCGAGCACTGTTGGCTTGGATCGGCTGGACAGGGCCCGAACGTATGTTTTCATGTCGAATCACGCTTCAAACATCGATCCGCCGCTGCTCATTCCTCTAATTCCGGGGCGCACGTCTGTACTGGTGAAGCAAGAGTTATTCAAAATCCCAATCTTAGGCAGAGCAATGCGCATGGGATCTCTGGTTCCGGTTGACAGAGGTAATCGTGATGCAGGCATCGCCGCGGTACGCGATGCGGCAGAGGTGGTTAAGCAAGGAATTCACATGACAATTTATGTGGAAGGCCATAGGTCTTTTGATGGCAAACTCCTACCGTTTAAGAAGGGACCATTCTATTTGGCGGAAGAGTGCAAGGCGCCGGTGGTCCCGGTGACGATCTCTGGAACTCATCAGGCTATGCCGAAGGGACGTTTCGCGATCCAGCCTGGACTTGTAACTGTGACTTTCCACCCGCCGATCGAACCAGCAGGTTTCGGTACGCGCGAGTGCCTGATGGAAAAAGTTCGGGCAGCCATCGAAAGCGCGTTGCCAGAAGAATATCGAAATTAGTCGTCCCGAACGTCTCAGGCTACCTGTTCTGAACCTTTAGCGTTTGCCACGAACACGCCTTCAAAATTAACGAAGAAACATGAGACGTCGATTTCCGGAAATTTTGTGCGAATCAATTCCGCCGCGCGCGCCAATTCTTTTTGGTGATGTGTCGCTTCCTGCTCACGATCTCCGCCGAATGCCGTCAGCCCTCCGTAAGTCGCGCAATCGGAATGGCTCATGAGAAAAACCCGCGGCGTTTTGTGCAACAAAATCGACATCCGCACCTGCTCCAGGATGAAGTCCCGCTCGAAGTCATTGCGGGGAGAGGCCAAGGTCTTCGCGCCACCGGCGACAACAATCATGTCCGGGCGCAGAATTTCCCGCCGCTGCAGGAACTTATTCACAGCCAGGCGAATGCGCTGGTCAAAGCAGCAGAGCACCGCAGCATCGGCGGTATAAGGCTGAGCTGGGGAATCGAAGTGAAAGGTCTTTTCCATGCAGTCTGATCGGGCCGCGTTCCATGGTAGCAAATTAAGCCCTCGCGGTTGAATCTATGTCATCCTGTTGAACGAAGTAGAGACGTTGTGATGACTTCGCGGCCGAATGGAATTCCCCGCTAAAAAGAATCGCCCGGCCTCAATGGAGAGCCCAGCGCCTTCTGGTCAATCAATTTCGGTTGTCAAATGCTATTGCTTGTCGTACACCACCATCTCATGGAAGGGTTTGCCGTCTTTATCGGTGCCATCCATGGTGAACGTGGTGGTCTTACCGTCCTTGGAGAGGACCGCATTGCTTTTCGCAGACCGGCCGTTGAAATTCCAGATTTGCTCGTTGGTGTGACTGTTGAGCTTTTTCACGATCACGGTAGCGTTGTCCCTGCCTACAACCGTTACAGGTTTTCCCTCCACCGGCGTGTAATGCCAGGTGGAACTCTTGCCTTCAGAGTTGGTCTCGTTAACCGTGACCGTACCGTCAGGGTCGATCGTGCACATATCAACCTGCGGGGGCGGTCCGGGAAATTTGGACTTTGCGAAATTCACCTTCCATGTCCCGGCAAATCCGCCAGCGGGCATTGTGGCGCGTAATTGAGCAATAGCCAGGAAGACGAAGGCGGAAGTCAGCAATATCGGCAGCCGTAATTTCATGGCTCATATGATAATATAATTGGAAATTGTGTCAACGTATTTTGCGTTCCGCGTCCACGACAAGACTGCCGGCTGATCTGCGAATATGATTCTCATCTGCGACTAGTTTCAAGAGAAGAATGGAGCCGCCTATGCGCGATGCCTTGCTGATCTTGTTTCTTTCTCTACCGCTCGCCGGCGCTTTGTGGTCTGAATCGCCTGGAAATGCTGCCTCGAGTGGATTTCTGCTGGTCGCTAACAAAGGTGATAACAGTCTCGGTATTATCGATCCGGTCGCTGGAAAGCAGATTGCCGAAATACCTGAAGGCGGTGTGACCGGGCACGAGATAACAACGTCGCCCGATGGAAAGTTAGCCTACGTTCCGATCTACGGGAATTCTGGCGTCGGGCAGCCAGGTACGGATGGCAGCAACATGGTGGTCATCGATATCGCGGCGCGCAAAGTGGTCGGCAATGTTGATTTTGGAAAAGGCATCAGGCCGCACTTGCCGGTTCTCGGCCCGAAGAACGGTCTCCTCTACGTCAGCACCGAACTTGAAAACTCAATCACCATCATCGATCCGTCGACTCTCAAAATCAGGGGAGCGGTCCCAACCGGTCAGGAGCAGTCGCACATGTTCGCGATCACGCGCGACGGGAAACGCGCCTACACAGCCAATGTTGGACCGGGAACAGTTTCGGTCCTCGATCTGGATGCTCGCAAGGTGCTCGCTATCATCCCTGTGTCGCCGCAGGTGCAACGCATTTCACTTTCTGCTGACGACAAATTGGCGTTCACTTCCGACGTGAGCAAACCGCAACTCGCGGTCATTGACACGGCAACCAACAAAGTAAAGACCTGGATTCCGTTACCCGGATTGGGCTACGGAAGCGCGACGACGGCTGACGGTAAGTGGTTGGTAATCGCGCTGCCGTTGGTGCATCAAGTCGCAGCTGTGGACCTCGGTACTATGAAAGTTGCGCATACCATCGACGTCGGGATGCGAACTCAAGAAGTGCTGCTAGCGCCCGAAGGACAGACGGCTTACGTGTCCTGCGATCAAAATGGAAAAGTTGCTGCCATCAGTCTTGCGGACTGGAAGGTAGAGAAGATTATCGACGCAGGCAAGGGCGCCGACGGACTCGCTTGGGCCGCTGCGAAGTAAAGCCGCAGAATTGCCAGCCGTACTTCACTTAGAGAGGCAAAATCGAGGACAAGATGGAGCGAGTCGAAGCACAGAAGTTACGGGTCTTCAGGTATGCCGGCGGTTTAATGCCACTGCTGTTGAGTGTGGCGTTATTGCCGGCGGCTGCACAGACGGTCGCCAAGCCCCCTGTTAAAACCCCCAGTGCAGGCGGTAACAGTTTCGCAGGGCCGGGCGATGTCAGGTATCAGCCTTCGCGAGATGTGCAAGACCGACGGATCGATATGTTCATCGGCGACTGGCGCGACTCGATGCCGCGCCACGTTTACGGTTCCCTCGTGTTGCGCGACATTCTGACCCGCGGCGACAACTATGCTCCACCACAGCCCGGCGCGATTCTCGAGGCTGCAAACTTTCTCGCTTACGGGCGGCTGGCGGCTCATAATTCGATCATTCCCACCACTCTCCAGCACGAGCAGAACGTCTTCTATATCCTCGGCGGTATCGGAGAAATCACCGCAGGAGGGAAGACGGTCGCGCTGCGGAAAGATACAGCCATATTTATTCCCGAGAATCTCGAATTTGTGATGACGAGCACGAGTGATGAAGATCTCACCATGTACGTGGTCAGCGAGCCGGTTCCTGACGGTTTTGTTCCAGCAAAAGCTATGCTTGCGATCGACGAGAGTCAGGTTCCAGTGCGGACTCCCATGGAAGCGTCTCCTTTTACATTGCAGGGAGCTTCCGGCCATTGGGCACATATCGTGCACGATCTCTTTTCCAAAACTGACGGCTTGGCTACCATCGGAGATCTGATCACAGTGGACATTAATCCCATGACTATGGGCGAGCCGCATCCGCATCGGGCGGGGCAGGAGGAAATCTGGGCGGCGATCGATGGCACCAGTCTCGCATTCATCGGCACTGAGTTGCGGGTGCAACATCCGGGGATGGCGTATATGATCAGGCCCGACGAATCCATGACACACTCAAACATCAACACTGGGGACAAGCCGGTGAAATTCTTGTGGTTTGTAAGTTCTTCGATCAAGAAATAGCTGCTGTCCAAGTTGCGCAGCGATCGGACAAGACTGCTACTTTCGCTATTTATTTTCGCCGCGCGGTCCGAGAATTCTCCGCATTCTCTTGCGGTCAAAGCTCTTGGTTTTCCGCTGGTCACTACCTACCATCAGCAGAACAGCCTAGGGTGGCTGTCCCCGCATTCGCAACCCTTCGCACAAAAAACGGGGTGAAGATCCGGAGCTCCGCGCATCCGTTTCCTCACCCCTCAACACCTTAATAACAATTCGAACTAGAAGATAAACTTGGCGCTAATCTGACCGATGCGTTGCGGCGCAGTCGCGGTGACCTGACCGAACTGGCTGCTGTTCGCATTTCCTACCACGGATGTGGACAGGAAATTGGCATGATTGAAGACGTTGAACATCTCGAAGCGCAGGTTGAATGCCATGCTCTCGGTGATTTTCGTGTCTTTCTCCACGCCCAAATCCGTGTTGATGGCTCCCGGTCCGCTGAAAGAGTACTGTTTCGCGCTCCCGGTCACGCCACAAGCTTCATAACTTGTCAGCACGCCATTACAGTTAGGAAGGTTGAAGGCGAATGCCGAGTTGGTGAAGTAGTCGTGCACTCTACCAGAATGCGTTATGTGCGAATTCACCTTCTGGAGTGGACCAACGAAGGTAGGATAGTCGAGCCCGATGTTGGTCAGGGCGAAATCGCCTCCGCTCTTCAGGCTGATCGGAGTGCCAGTATTGAAGCGGCTGATTCCGGTAATGTGCCAACCTGTTGCGATCCGGCGTTGGCCGAACATACGGGCAAAGGGAAGATCCCAGTTGTAGCTCACCACCAGGTTATGCCGCATGTCGAAGGTCGAAGGGCCATAGGCACGAGACGGATCGCGAGGGTCATACCTGGCCGAGTAGCTATCCAACGAGTGGGCATAGGTGTAGCTCACCAGTAAGGTTAAGTCACGAGCGCGACGTTCCGCCGAAACCTGCAGTGAGTTGTAGTTAGAGTTTGCCGAGTTCTTTAGGTAAGTGGCCGAGGCGAAGGCCACAACCGGACCCCCGTTCGAGTTCGTATAGTTCGGGCTGATGGCTTGATTGTTGATCAGACCCGTAAATGTGCCGTAGTAAGTTTGGCCCCCTTGCGTGTAGACGCTGCCTTCGCCACCCGGCCCGCAGCCCGAAAGTGACTGGCAAAGCGAACCATTACCCCAGAGTATGTCTTCGCTACGCTGAATGTGGTGTCCCTGCGTTCCCACGTATGAGACGGTCAGAACAGTCGACTTGTCTAGCTGCCGCTGAAGTGAGACGTTGTAATGTTCGGCCATTTGGGTCTTGTTGTGGTTGTAATAGCCGGGCAGGTAAAGAGGCATAAGCGACCCGAACTTGAAGTTCGGAAAGGGTCCAGGGCCCGATGGGAAGGTAAAGGGGAAGTGCTGTCCCTGCGATACGCCAGTTGCCCGAGTTACATAAGGGCTTGCAAACTCCGTCGGTGCCGGCGATGCCCAGTAGAGGCCCCAAGGCGCATCACCGATAATACCGAAGTTGCCGTTGTCAGCAGCACCCAGATAGTAGACGCCGTATGCCGCACGGATGCTGGTTTTGTTTTCACCCCAGATTCCACCCGCCGGAGCATAAGCAATACCAATACGCGGTCCGAAGTTATTCCACTGTGTGGGCGAGATCGTGCTCGGAACGTTTGGATCTCCTGGCACGACGTTGCCCGGAGGCGAGTTGGGGAACTTAACTGATTGTTCTCCCGGCACTGGCGCGGTCAGGCGGCCGTAGACGTCGCTCCATGGCCGCGCTACATCCCAGCGGAGGCCAAGGTTAACAGTGAGTTTGGGAGTAGCCCTCCATGTGTCAGAACCGAAGAGCGCGCCGTACCGAGTACGATTGTCGAGAAGCTGGACGGAGCATTGGACGAAGCTTCCCGGAGCGCCAATATAGTAATCGGAAACATCTGAATTTGTTTCATTTCCGCTGAACTGAAAATACCCGTTGGGGCCACACTCGTTTCGAACGTTCAGCCGATAGTACCTTAAGTCGCCACCAAAACTCAGAGAATGGCTGCCCATCGTCTTGCTGAAGGTGTCGCTAAGGCCGTAAGTGGTATCCGGCTGATAGAGATTCAACCAGTTGTTACCGACTGCAAAGTTATTGAATAGCATCATCGGTAACGATGATGGGTATCCCGGCGTTCCGGTGTTGATCAGACCACCGGTGGCGGGATCCGTATTAAAACCAAATTGACTGTAGCTCGAAATTTTCGAACTGGCAGACGGCTGCGAAGTTCGGACCGCCGTGCGGAAAAACTGTATGCGGGCGACGTTGACGGCGGTGCTGCCGAAAGTCTTGGTATTGCTCAACCCGAATAATTGGTTGCGCGAAGGCACCAGCGCTGGAAAGCCTGGCACATTTGTTACCCCTTGATATGCCTGCTGATAGATCGGCTGGGTGGCAGTTGAGTCGTCGTAGTGGTAATAGCCCGACCAGCTCCCAGTTATCTGGTTGATAAAGTCTATCCGCTGAGCCATGTTGGTATCGATAAGCGATCCGCTGTGGCTTGAGTCGGAATAGATGAATCCACCTGATTGATTTGCGGCGGGAATGAACTGCAACGTCGCTTTACTGATTGGGTCTATATAAGCCGAGATGTCATGGCCGGGCACGCTAATGGGATTGCCATTAGAGTCAAGTTCGGTAGTCGTTACCGCAGTGCCGAGTTGGTTGTACTTCGTAGGTGTACAAGCCGGAGGTCCTACACACGAAGGTCCCTGGCCAATTATGGTTCCGCCGCCGCGACTCATGAGCGTCGCCGCCCAGGCACTGCCCTGGACAAAACTGTTGAGCACGTCGTCCGGGAAGATTCCCTTGCGTTCGTCATTACTCAAAACCGACATCGGCCCCGTGCTGACTCCCGCTACCTGACGGGTTTGCTGAAAATCGGTAAAGAAGAAGATCTTGTCCTTCCAGATCGGACCACCTAAGACACCGCCGAACTGATGCTGTTTCAACTCGGCCTTTGTCCCGCTCATATAGTCGGTCGCGTCTAACCCCTGGTTGCGGTAGAACTCGAACAGCGTTCCATGGAGGCGGTTAGTTCCAGATTTGGTCACGGTGTTCATAACAGAACCAGTGAACTTGCCATACTCAGCGCTGAAGCTGTTGGTGAGCAGGCGGAACTCTGCGATAGAGTCAGCATTTGGAATCAGGCCGGCGCCCATGTTCTTGGTTTCGTTGACCTCGGCGCCATTCACCAGGAAGGCATTGGCCCATTCCGGCTGTCCGTCCGTGGAGACATTGCCCGAAGAGGTATAGAGACCTGAAGAGGGTCCACGATCAGAGTAACCGCTGTTTGTGTTGAGGGGCGAGACACCAGCCTGTAATGAGAGCAGATCAAGATACGAGCGCCCGTTGAGCGGCATGGCCAGAATCTGAGGAGACTCGATAGTAGTGCCCAGCGTTGTACTCACCGTCTGGACCTGGACAGCATTCGCCTCGACGGAAACTGTCTCCTGCGCGCCACCAACGGCGAGCGTCAGATCAAAACGCAACTCGTCGTTGACCTTGAGATCGATATCTTTCAATGTTGCTTGCCTAAATCCGGTGATGGTCGCCACAATCTGGTATCTTCCGGGCGGCAAGGCCAGAAAAGTATAGGCGCCTTGAGAATCGGTGGTGGTCTCTCGATTGAGGTTCGTGGCGACTTCTGTAACCGCGACGCGGGCGCCCGTGATTACCGCACCCGAGCTGTCACGGACATATCCCTGGATGGATCCAGTCACGTCTGCCATCAGGCTGGCGCTTCCAACTAGTACAAGCAGGCAGAGAAAGAAGAACCGGCAAGTAAGACGTTGCATAAGCCCCCTCGATTTACATTTTTGTGACGATGCGATCTTTGCCGAAGTCATATGCACCCAATTTCCTTCGAGCACGACACAATCAGTTCAAGATCAGCGACTGGTTTTCCTCGGGAGCCTGCACATTAGAAAGCGTTCTGGGGAAGCGCAAATATGCCCGCTGACCGAGCATTTGTCATATAATACAATGTATTATTAACTGTCAAGAGAATTAAGTGGCGAGGCTGATAGCTTTGGCCGCGGCTCGTCTTCCAGTGACCGCCTGTGACTCGGTCAAACTTGGATCTTGTGATGCGTGTTTGCTGAATGAGCTTGATGCAGTGCTTTATTTTTGAATTGGAAAGAAATATTCTCGCAAGTCGGGAGCCATCCGCAAGTCATTATGTTGTAAGCGTCGCCGCAATCCAAAATCAATTTTCATCGTCCGGAAGGGATGCTGTTTCTGAAGAAAAACAAATGAAATCCTCAGAGCAAACTGCCTGGTTTGATTACACCGACAGCTATGAATTCATGGAGCGAGTGCGCGCGGGAATGCCGCCGCTCATTATTTGCGTGGCCTGCAATGGCGGTATCCAGGGAAAAGAGGCCAACGAGTTTATTCCGGAGACAGCCGACGAAATTGCAGAGTCTGTTCACGGTGCCTACGAAGCCGGCGCCTCGATGGTGCACATTCATGCGCGTGATCCTCGTCAGCTCACCCAAGGCGCTCGCGACACTGAAACCTGGCGCGAAGTATTGCGAAAGATCCGCGCGAGCTGTCCCGAGATAATTATTAATTCAACCACCGGGGCTGGACCAGGAATGACTATGGAAGAGCGATCGGCCTGTTTGGCCGCGGGCCCCGAAGTGGCGTCTTTGAATCTTGCGCCGGACATGAGCAAGTTCAATTTGAAGGAACGCTCTGCGCCTTTGCCCTTCCCACGACCTGCGCTCGAGATCGACGAGTGTATTCCCTTTACCTACGGACAAATTCATCAGTTCGCCGCAGAGATGAAGCGGCGTGGCGTTAAGCCGGAGTTGGAGCTGTATCATCCGGGATGCGCGTGGGTGGTACGCTACCTGATCGAGCACAATCTTTTGGACAAGCCTTACTGGATGCAAACAGTCATGGGTTACCAGACCAGCAGTTATCCCACGGTCGAGAATGTTCTGCAGATCCTTAAAGAATTTCCATCGGACTCACTATGGTTGTGTTCGGCGATCGGTCCGTTCCAGCTACCTTTGACCACTCTCGCAACATTAATGGGCGGTCATGTGCGAGTCGGGCTGGAGGACAATGTCTATTATTCTCGCGGGCGAAAAGCCAAGAGCAATGCTGAGCTGGTGAAGCGGGCAGTGCGCATCGCGCATGAACTCAACCGTGAAATCGCGACTCCAAGCCAAGCGCGACAAATGCTTGGACTGCGGAGCCAGCCAACGCAGTACTAGAATGGAATGCACCGTAGGTGATTGCGGTTCGCGCCTTTGAGCGGAAGCCAAAAGAATCTCTATTAGCGTATGATACGATGTTTGCGAAATGCTAATCGTTACTACCTTATTCCTCGCCGTTTCCGCTAGTTCGTCCGCACTACCGCCGGGAGAAGGGAAGCCAATTGTCGAGCGCATGTGTTCTTCCTGCCATGCGTTGAAAGTAGTGACGTCAAAAAGAGCGTCGCCGGAACAGTGGGCTCAAGTGGTCGATCAGATGGTTTCGCGCGGGGCTGAAGGTACGGACGAAGAAATCCAGACCATTGTCGAATACCTTTCGAAGAATTTCGGCCTCGATAATCCGCCCCCTGCCGCAGAGAAAGCAGAGAAAGAACATCCTGCCCTCCAGCCTGTCGCTGTGAATCAAGCCACCGCCGCGGAATTGTCCTCTGATCTTGGACTCTCGGCTGATGAGTCCGCTGCCATCGTAGCCTACCGCGAGCAAAACGGTAAATTCAAAGAGTGGCGCGATCTAACCAAGGTGCCCGGAGTCGACGCAACTAAGATTGAAAAAAACAAGGACCGTCTTGTTTTTTAGGCTTGCCGCAGATCACGTTATGCGCATCCTTCATGTTCTGAACAACACCGGCACTTTTCGGTCTTCCATCGCACAGGTGCTTCCCGCGCCATGACCCAAACCACGTCGACTGGGCATGCCACTGTAGGTCCCACCCATGCGCGTCACGTGGTGCTTGCCCTCGTGGTCGGCGCCTACATGATCACTTACATGGACCGCGTCAACCTGGCTTCGGCGGTGCCGGTGATCCAGCGCGACCTCGGTTTTTCGATGATCACCATCGGCTGGATCTTTGCCGCGTTCCGATGGGGTTATGCGTTTTTTCAAATTCCCGGCGGCTGGATGGGCGATCGCATCGGCGGACGCCGCGCGCTGTCTTTGGTCGTTATATGGTGGTCGATTTTCACTTCGCTGACCGCCTTCACCTGGAACGCGCTCTCTATGGGCATCTGCCGGTTTTTCTTCGGCATGGGCGAAGCCGGGGCCTTTCCGATCGCTACGCGTTCTCTTTCCAGCTGGATGCTGCCCACCGAGCGAGGTTTTGCCCAAGGGCTGACCCATGCCGCGTCGCGTGTGGGCGCGGCTTTAACTCCGCCGCTGGTTGTATTGCTGATGATTCGCTTCGGGTGGCGCACGCCGTTTTTTCTATTTGGATTGATCGGACTCTGCTGGTCGGTTGCGTGGTACTGGTATTACCGCGACACGCCCGCCGAGCACCTTTTCACGAATGTCGCAGAGCGATCCCTGATTGAAGATTCTGCCGGGGTTCGCCCCGCCCGCACGCAAACTGTCCCATGGGGAAGCATTTTGCGTAGCCACTCGCTCTGGACTTTGTCGCTGATGTACTTCTGCTACGGCTACAGCATCGATATTTATCTGGATTGGTTTCCCAAATATCTAAACGATCATCGCGGCTTCAATCTTACGCAAATGGGTTTCTATGCCAGCCTGCCATTGCTGGCCGGAGCGGCTGGCGATCTTTTTGGTGGCACGGTTTCGGACCGCTGTGCCCGGCGCTTCGGCAATCTTAAACTTGCACGGCGCGCGGTGGCACTGGCCGGCTTTGTCTTAGCCGCAATTTTCATTCTGCCCGCCACTTTCACGTCTCACTCAACTGCCTCCGTCCTATACTCGTGCGTCGCGGTCTTTGGGCTGGAAGTGACCGTGGGCGTGGCCTGGGCGATTCCGCTGGATATCGGTGGTGAGTACGCGGGCACGGTGGCCTCGGTCATGAACACATTCGGAAACCTTGGAAGTGCGGTTTCGCCGGTGCTGTTGGCCTACCTTGTCAGATCACATGGCTGGAACGTCCCATTTTTGGTGTGCTCTATACTGTGTATCGTGGGCGCGTTGTTTAGCCTGGCTATCGATGCGGACAGACAAATCGTCTAAGACGTCGGCGGCCGAGAAACCAGATTTGAGCTCGGCTCCGTTTCGACGGGCCGAGGGAGTTCATTTTTTTGGCCGTGATAGTATTATATGACGATTGCGCATTGCTGTTATCACTTTGAGCCGCGATGAAGATCAATCCCGATAAATGTGTTGCGTGCGGTAATTGTATTTACGTTTGCCCGGTGGGAGCGATTTACGTTCATCCTACGTTGAAGCGGGCCACCATCGACCGCAACGAATGTGTGGAGTGCTATGCGTGCTATTACGGGTTGAGCACAGAGCATTTGAATCCCGGATTTGTGCGGACGGTTCGCAAAATCTTTCAACTCGGGCGGGTACGTTTCGATCCTGAGCCCGATGTCTGTCCAACTGCCGCCTTCGAACCTGATCATCTTGAATGGCCGCGCGTGATTCGGCGTGCCTTTTCGGATCCTCGCGCCACTCACGAATCCACCGGCGTACAGGGCCGCGGCACTGAGGAAGTCAAGACCAACGACGTCACTAAGCGCGTGAAGCAGGGCGAAGTTGGCTTCACGATCGAGTTCGGCAGGCCCGGGGTCGGCGTCTGGTTTCACGACATCGAGAAGATGACCGTAGCTCTGGCGCAGGCCAAAATACCCTTCGAGAAAAAGAACCCGCTTACGATGCTGATGAGCGACGTGGCGACCGGAAAGTTGAAGGAAGAAATTCTTGGCGAAAAAGTGTTATCGGCCATCGTGGAAATTAAGGTGACCGTCGATCGCGCCGAAGAGGTCATCCGACTTGTGCACCAGGTCGAGAAAGAGATTAATACGGTCGTCGCCCTTGGTGTGAGCACTCGCTGCGATGAGAATGGCGAGGAGAATATTGTGGGTCCAATCCTCGAACGCTTGGGATATCGTATTGCGCGGGCGAAGACTAATACCGGCTTAGGTAGGAGCACGAACCGCGACGAAGACGAAGTACGTTTTCAGGTTGAAGCCGCAACAATGTAATTTACAGGTTCATGCTTAGCAGAGTCGCGTGAAAGACCATCCGTCATCGTCTCAACCTGACAATAAGAGAAATCTTCCGGATAGCTCTCCCGTCATTCATCTGATCGAGGCATTTCGCCATTCCAAGGCGATGTTCGCGGCCGTCTCTCTAGGGGTTTTCGACGCGTTGGAGCGTGAGCCCGCAGGTGCGGAGAGCCTCGCCGCTGCGCTCCAACTTTCTCGGGAGCCGCTCGAACGCCTGCTCCACGCTTGCGTGGGCCTCAAGCTCTTGAGGAAAGAAGAGCATTTGTATGCTAACGAACGCGTAGCCAGCGCCTACCTCTGCCATGCCAGCGAACACTCGCTCGTCGGTTACATACTTTATTCAAACGATGTTCTATTTCCCTTATGGAATCATCTTGAAGATGCGATACGCGAAGGCACGCCGCGATGGGACCAGGAATTTGGAACTGAGGACGCTATCTTCGACCATTTCTTCCGGTCTGAGGATGACAAACAAACGTTTCTACAAGGTATGCACGGACTCGGCTTGATCAGCTCACCGAAAGTGGTCGAAGCCTTCGATCTTTCGCAGTTCCGCCATATGCTCGATCTCGGCGGAGCCACTGGGCATCTGGCAATCGCGGCTTGCGAACGCTACCCGCAGCTTCGTGCCACAGTCTTCGACCTTCCGGAAGTAATCGAAATAACGCGCAGCTACATCAACAGATTAGGTGCGGTTTGCGACCGCGTTTCCTTGATGCCCGGAGATTTCTTTCGAGACCAGCTACCGGAAGCCGACCTCATCGCCGTGGGAAGAATTCTTCACGATTGGTCCGACACAAAGGTTCGCAAGCTGCTGGCAAAGATATTCGGACGATTGCCACGAGGGGGCGCCATACTAATTGCCGAGAAACTTGTGGGCGAAGCGAAGACCGGACCGGTTTCCGCTCTACTTCAGTCATTAAATATGTTGGTATGCACCGAAGGCCGCGAGCGCACGTTGAACGAATATCGCCACATTCTCGAAGAGGCTGGTTTCGGGCAGGTGGAAGGCAAGATTACCGGCGCATACCTCGATGCGGTTATCGCGAGTAAGGCGTGACCCAGTAACTTCGGAATTACATGTAAGTAACCACACGTGACAGGACTCGTTCGACAATGATGTTATGATACCCAAAATAGAGCGTCGCCGCTAACGGGTTTGCGCTGGAGGGTACGGGTCTGATTCGAAGACAGACGATTACCGCCCAAGTCATCACTTACATTCTCGATCTGATAAAAAAAGGGCATGTAAAGCCCGGTGAGCGGCTTCCAACCGAGAAACAGTTGACGGAAGAACTTTCGGTCAGCCGGACCTGTGTTCGCGAAGCCATCAAGTCGCTGCAATCCCTCCAACTAATCAGCGTTAAACCAAAAATTGGCGCGGTCGTTCTCCAGCCCACCCCCGTCGCTCTCATCAATGCGGAGTATCTTTCAACCTCGGCGTTTATGCAGCAAGCCGAGTCATTGATCGAGTTTCGCAAGGTGCTCGAGTTAGGCTTGGTGGCGCTTGCGGCAGAGAAGGCGACTGATGCGGATTGGACGCTCTTGCGAAGCGTGCTGGCGGAACAAGAGGCTGCGCTGAAAATGGACCGCAATACTCGCCACGGCAACACGGTTTTTCACGAAGCGATCAACGGCGCCAACCTTAGTTTTCATAAAGCGGTTGCTGCGGCTACCCGGAATCCGCTGGCCATCATGGTTCTGGAGGCAATCTCTGCCCCGCTCGCCGAAGTGAGCCGCCGCACTAATGAAATGCCCGGAGTGCCCGAAGCTGGGCTACGCCAGCACTGGGCAATCTATCGCGCTATTCGTGAGAACAATCCGGAGAAGGCGCGGCGCGCGATGCAAGCGCATTTGGCCGCAGCCGAGCGCAATGCTCATATTCTGGAGAGCGAAGACCACGATGAGTCTCCGAAAGCACATACTGCTGCTTCGCGAAAAGAGCACCCAGTTTTTCAACGGCAGTGATTGCTGGAATGGCCCATGATGGCCGAGTTTGCTGAACCCTACTTCGAATCATGATACTCTCCCGCCCCCGAAAACCACGGTTGCTTGCTGTTGGCCTGACCATCCTGTTTGGCGCGCTCGGCATTACGGCCACAGCTCAAAGTGCTGACGTCAAACAAACCACTGACAACGGGCAAGCGTGGACAGGAGCGCGGATCATTGACGGTTCAGGCCGACCACCAATCGAGGACGCAACTTTATACATCCGCAACGGGAGGATAGAAGCCGTTGGGAAGCACGTGAAACTGCCAGCGGGCGTGCAACGCATTGACGCCGCGGGCAAGACGATTATCCCAGGCCTGATAAGCGCGCACAGCCACATTAACAATGCGAGTCAGTTCGGCATTTATTTGCGGGATGGGATAACCACTGTCCTCAGTCTTGGTGGAGACAAAGAATTCGCGCTACGCGAGCAAGCCGCGAAAGCGGCGCCGGGAACCGCGCCACACCTTTACGTCGCCGGTCCCATTCAGGATTCCACTGCGATCCCCGGCGCGGTAGCGGTGAAGACTGCTGAGGAAGCACGCAAGAGCGTGGATGAACTGATTGACAATAAGCCCGACATCGTCAAACTTCGGGTTGATGATTTCCTGGGCGCGCGGCCCAAGATGCCGCCTGATGTTTATGCGGCCATCATCGACGAAGCGCACAAAAACGGCTTCCGGGCGGCGGCGCACATCGTGCTACTCGATGACGCTAAAGGCGTCCTGCGGGATGGAATCGATTATGTCGCGCACAGCGTCCGCGATCGCGAAGTGGATGACGAGTTTATCGGCCTGATGAAGAAGCGGAACGTTTTTTATTGTCCGACATTCACCCGCGAGGTGGCGATTTTCGCGTACTCGGAGACGCCTTCTTTCTTTAGTGATCCGTTTTTTTTGAAAGAGGCCGATCCTGCCGAGATCGCCAAAATGGAAGATCCAAAGCATCAGGAGACTGTGCGCAACGATGCCGGAGCGCAATGGTATAAGCAGCACTTTCCGATAGCGATGCACAACCTCAAAGCCGTCTCCGATGCGGGCATTGACATCGTAATGGGCACCGACAGCGGCGGCGGCCCGGGGCGCTTTCAAGGGTACTTCGAACATCTTGAATTGGAATATGAAACCAAGGCTGGCCTCACTCCGATGCAGGCGCTCGTTTCCGCAACCAGCTCTCCGGCGAAGCTGTTAAAAATCAGCGATCATGCCGGGACGCTCGAAAAAGGGAAGTGGGCCGACTTCGTGATTCTCTCGGCGAATCCGCTGGACGACATCAAGAACACGCGCAAGATCGACTCCGTCTGGATCGGCGGGGTGCGCGTCCCTGCAAAACAATAGCTTTATTTCTTACTGCTGCGTCTTGAAGGTATAAAACTCGTAGCGTACAGTCCAGTGCGCCTCTTTGCCCGGTTCAATTTTCAAGTGAATGTACGGCTCGACGGCGGCGACGGTTGAGATCGCCCAGAAATTCACTTTCTCGAGCGGTTGATCTCCGGTTATGTGGACGCCGGCCCCGGTCTTCAGATTTTCAACTCCGAAATCGTAATCTTTCACGTCGTTTTGCGATCCGGTCAGCTCCGAAAACACTCCGTTCTTCCCTACCAGATCTTTCGGAAAACGGATTTCCCGTCCAACAATTTCAGCGCGATCTTTGAATCCCCGTGTCGCCACCGGAGTAAATGCGAATTTCGCCACCACGCCCGGCCCCACTACTTCATGGTCGATGACAAAAAAGTTGTGGTTGTATTGCGTAGTATCGATAGCCTTCTGGCCTGTGTTCTTCAATTCGTGCTCCAGCAGCAGCTCCGGTTTTCCGTTCACCAGCCGCACGGTTTTCCGGTACACATACGCGTATCCTTCATCCGACTGCAGGTGCTGCGTGAACTCGATACGGTCCTTGTGTTTGCGGATCGTCCACTTTCCGGGATCGACAACATCGTAGGTGTCATAAGCGCGATAAGCTTTCTCGTCCGGCTTGCGAACAGTTCCGATACCGATACGAATGAATGTACCGCCGGTTTTCGCTTCGTCGTAGCCTAGGCCTGAATCATTCGTGCGAAATTCCTCGACTGGTCCGGTTATCGCATCATGAATTTTAGGGTCATGATGCTCGTACCAGCGTCCGAAATACTCGTGTCCCTCAAATTGCAGGCTGGCAATCACTCCCGACCAATCGAAGCGTGTCCCCTGATAGGAGCCATGTTGCGCATCCGGCAGCATAAGCTCCGCATGAATCAGACCGTTGGTGATGTCAGCCTTCGGGTAATCCTGCGCAAATAATAAGCGGTTACAGAAAAATGCCACCAGGCACAAAAGGAATGTTGTTCGCATCGTCGAAGTGTAAAGGGTAACGCTGAAATGCGAAAGGCAGAGCGTGTGGTCACCGGCGCTTGAGCGCTTCCAGTTCATTTAAGGTTCGCGGCCAGTCCTTGCCTAAGAGACGCGAAAGACCGCGGTCAGCCAGTACCTTGCCGCCGGTCTGGCATCGGGCACAGTAGTCGGTTTCATTGTCGGCATAACGGGTGCGCTGAATCTTCTCCCCGCATCGCGGGCATGGCAGGCCATAGCGCCCATGTACCGACATGTCTTTGTGAAACGCAGTCACTTTTTCGGGAAAGTTCGCGGCGGCCTCGACCCCTAACTGATCGATCCAGCGTTTAAGTGTAGAGCGGGTTGCGACAAACAGCCGCTCCCACTCGGCTGCACTGAGTTTGTGCGTGAGTGTGATCGGAGACAGTTGCGCCGCGTGCAGAATCTCATCGGAATACGCGTTGCCGATGCCGCTCACGATCCGCGGATCGGTCAATGCGCCTTTCAAAGTTCGATTCTCAGCCGTGAGCGCGGACTGAAAAGAAGCCAACTCGCTGGCGAAGACGTCAATTCCGCCGGGATCTAACTCCCGCAAACTCTCTTCGCCTCGGAATACGAAAAGGGAAGCGCGGCGTTTCGCACCAGCTTCCGTAAGCACTAGCGAACCATTCGGAAAATCAAATGCTGCGAGCTGATTTCGGCCAGTGAGCTGGGCTCCAGCCGCGCGCCAATGCAGGCGGCCGGCAATCATCAAGTGGAGCACGAGCCATAGGTCACCTTCTACGCCAATGGCAATGCGCTTGCCGACGCGCCGCAGCTCGCGCACCTTGCGACCTTCAACACTTGCAACCGGCGGCTCCACTGTGCGCAACAGAAATGGGCTTGCCAGCCGTATGTGTTCGATGGGCTGACCGATGATCCGCAGTTCCAGCGCAGTGATGTAGGCTGAAATGTCAGGGAGTTCTGGCATAAGTGAGAGCTTGCCGTGGCGGCGATTTCGCAACTTTACCGCGTGCCGCAGAATGCATTTTCAACTTAAGTGCACATCGAACAAGGCCAGCCAGTACTGCAATGACTGCAAGGCGAATCCACAAAGAATAAGTCCGATACCGAATACCCCAAGCCGCCGCTCCGGTAGGCTGTCGGCATAATATTCGATGTAAGGATTGACCGTCGTCCCAACGCCGGTAACGATGCCGATCACTAATCCCACGCGAATCGCGAACCACCAGGCGTGGTCCACGTGATGGCTGAAGTCGAAGAAGCTGCAGACTAGGGCCGTGGCCATGAAACCGACACTGCGGATCACAGTTCCCCGAAATTGTCGCTGCGAAAGCCGTGGTCGCCGATTCGCGGCATAGTCGAGGGCAGGACGCATGCCGCGAGTGTAGGCGATTATCTGGCCGACGGTGACAAGAATGCCGAATGCGATTGCGTACCGGAACCCCAAAATCGTGTACAGTCCAGCTCCGTAACCGAGTCCGCGGATGGCGGAAAACACTGCTTCCCATGGCGACGAATAGTGGTCCAGCCCGCGAGCTGCTCGGTTGAATTCAATCGCCAGCGTGATCCCGGTTGCAATACCGGCAGTCAGGCCAAAAAAGAGACCGAGCCCGAGGCCGTAACCGGTGCCGAAGACAAGGGAGTAGGTTACCGCGCGGGTGATCAACCGCAACGGACCGTGTTGCCCACCGAGCAAGTCGTAAGCAAGATAGAGGCTGCCCAGCACATCTAGACACGTACCCGTAATGCTGACGGCCGCGACGGTGTGGTGGTCCATGCGAGGATTGTAGAACTTACGGTTGGGCTCGTGTCAGTATGACGGGTGGACTGGAAAGTATCCGAATCCGGACTGGGATGTTTGATGGCAGGTGCTAATCGTATCCTGGTGTACTACCCCCAGTGATCGCGAGCTGCACGCGGCTAGGCGCTCTTTCGCTCTTTGCCTCCGACCCTTTCCTCGCGAAAACCGAACTTGCCATTGCCATTCTTCCACTGCTCGCGGGGAGGAATCGTTTCGACGGTGTCCCAGTGCTCTGCGATTTTTCCGTTCTCAACGCGGAACAGATCGTAAAACGACGTCTGCTTCCCGCCGAACGCGCCCTCGCTGACCACAAGCACGAAATTTCCCTCGCCAAGCACCTTGTGGACCTGGTCGTACTTCGTCGTGATTCCTCGATCGGCCATTGCCTGCAGTGCAGAACCAAGGCCTGAGAGATTGTCGGCGATCTGCGGATTGTGCTGAATGTATTTATCGCCGTTGAAGTAGCCCGCCAGCTTTTCCATCCGGCCGTTCACCAGGACATCATCGACGAAGGCGCGCACCAGCTCCTTGTTCGCGTAGGTCTTATCCAGATCTCTCGGTTCTGTCGGACCATCGATCATGCTGTGGCCGCTGGAGTTCGGACGTGCCGTCTCCTGAAGATTGTCCCAATGTTCCACGATCTTGCCGTTCTCGAAGCGGAAGATGTCGAAGCCGATCTTCGGACCGAAGAAGTTGTAGTCGGTATGCGCGAAGACGTAATCACCGTCTTCGAAAACACGCGCCGTGTTCACCCGCGCCGAGCCTTTGGGCAAGGCCGCAAGCAGCGGGCCGAGACCGGCAAGCCCGTCGGCGGCAGCAAGATTGTGCTGAATGTATTTGTCTGGGTTTATGATCGCGAGCGACTCGGGTGCTCCGTTCTCGATTGCCTTCAATACGGCGACAACCTGCTGCTTTCTGTGCGACATATCTCCGCTCCTGCTGCTTTGAGTTTCGGACGTGAGGGCCTATCAAACCGTCAGATGCGCCATTGCCTCCGAAGGGCTCGCTAAGAGTTTCACGTGAGACAGGCAAGGTCCCACGAAAATTTGTGAGCGTGTCGCTCACCTGGTTCGATGTTAAAGTGGCATTCACGATAGCAATTTGGCATCGGAAGGAGACGTCGTTCGTACGACCGGTGCAGGCTTTCCTGGGACGTTCGTTCGAGATCCTAGTACATTTTCTTTATGAGTTCTAACACAGCCTTTCGTACCTGCCGCGGTGTGTGCCAGTGAAAAGAGTTCCGCGCAAACGCGACTCCAGTCCAGGTGCGCAGCATCGGCGGCCGCCCCGCTTTTCGCGGGAACTTGCCATTCTGTATGAGGACGGTGCGGTTGTAGCTGTGAATAAACCTCCCGGACTTCTGGCTGTTCCTGCCCCCGCCTCCGATGCCCCATCCGCATTATCTCTTCTATTGCAGGACCTGAAGGCTCGCAGACAACGAGCTTTGGTGGTCCATCGCATCGATCGTTTCGCATCCGGGGTTTTGCTATTCGCGAAAACAAATGCCGATCGAGATGCGCTGGTTCGGCAGTTTCTTGCGCATACTCCGGTCAGGCAGTATTTAGCGGTGGTTCGTGGGCATCTAGCCGCGAAAGAGGGAAGTCTCGTTCACTATTTTCGAAGAGAAGGAATGTATCAAGAGTTGAGTACGGAAAGAGACTCCAAAGCGGCGCGAGCAGAACTTAGCTATTCGGTCGAACGCTCTCTGCGTGGGGCTTCGCTGGTGCGGGTTACGTTGTTGACAGGGTTACAGAATCAGATCCGAGTGCAGTTTGCAGCGCTCGGCCACCCGGTCATCGGCGACCGGAAGTACAGTGTTAACGAAGCCTCGGAGCGTCGAATTGCCCGGGTTGCGCTACATGCGGCGTCTCTGCAGTTCGTTCACCCACGCTCGGAAGAGACCGTCTCGGTGGAATGCGATTTCCCTCCCGATTTCCGATCTCTTCTGCAGGCGTTGTCGCCGCCTGCGCGCGGCCATCGCTAATTGTGAAACACGACTTCGACGTCATCATTCTCGGGGGTGGGGCGGCCGGCCTCATGTGCGCGATCGAGGCAGGGAAGCGGGGAAGGCGTGTGACAGTGCTCGAACGCGCTGCGCGCATAGGGAAAAAGATTTTGATCTCCGGCGGTGGCCGCTGCAACTTCACCAACCTGCATTGCCAGCCGGAAAACTTTATCTCCGCCAATCCCCACTTCGCGAAGTCGGCGCTGGCGGCTTACATACCGGCGGATTTTATTCGACTGGTGGAGAAGCACGGCATTGCGTATCACGAAAAAACGCTGGGGCAGCTTTTTTGTAATGGTCCCGCGCAACAGGTTGTCAGCATGCTCGAAGCCGAGTGCAGGCAGGCCGGAGTTCGAATTCTAACCAATGTGAATATCGAAGAAGTCGACCATAAGAATGGCTTCGCGGTTCGCGCGGGCGAAAACGATTACTACGCGACGGCGCTCGTCGTCGCTACCGGCGGTTTGTCCATTCCTAAGATGGGAGCCACTTCATTCGGCTACCAGTTAGCGCAGCAGTTCGGTTTGAATATTAACGTCACGCGGCCCGCGCTGGTTCCGCTGCTCTTGAACGAAAAAGACCGGCAGCAATACTGCGACTTGACAGGCGTTTCGACAGAGATAGTGGCGGCAACTGGCAAGCACCGCTTCCGTGAAAAAATGCTGTTCACGCATCGCGGTCTCAGCGGCCCAGCCATTCTGCAGATTTCTTCTTATTGGAAGCCAGCCACTTCTGTGACGATTGACCTAGCTCCGGGGCACGACTTCACTGCCCAGATCCGCGACAATAACACTGCGCGCCGCGATCTTCCGGCGCTCAAAGCCGCACTGCGAGCGGTCTTGCCTCACCGGTTGGCCGACCGCTGGCTTGATTTGCACCCTCCCGCGGCCTGGACCAATCACGCGCTCGCTGAACTGGAGCGCCAAACGCACAACTGGAGCGTCACTCCCGAAGGCACGGACGGCTACGACAAGGCCGAAGTCACCGCTGGAGGCGTAGACACTAACGAACTTTCTGCCAGGACGCTGGAGAGCCGCAAAATACCCGGACTGTATTTCATCGGCGAAGTCGTGGACGTAACCGGCCACTTAGGCGGGTTCAACTTTCAGTGGGCATGGGCCTCAGGTTTTTGCGCGGGCCAAGCCGTATAGATAGAAAAGCACAAATCGTGAATGTAGTCGCCTGCTTACAATTTGGCATGTTCATCCTGTCGCTAATTCGGCAGAACTTCGCACTCCGTCCCGCAACCGTGCCGTGTCTGGAATGTGTCAAGTCTTGCGACCACGATTCCATAGGCATAGAATTCGTGTCCTGAAAGGTTCGGAGGCCAACTATATGGCGAAGAAAAAGCCTTATGCCCCACCAAAGCTTTCTCGTTACGAATCCAGTCGCGAAACACTAAACAAGTTGGAGAGCGCCGCGGCTGAAGCGCTGGCAAGCGAGACGGACGGGCGTTTCGGTTTGCAAGTGGCCCCGCATTACACGACCGTTGTGGATACGAACAGACGATACCTTGAGGTTTCTGATAGCTTCTGTCAGTTGGTCGGCTATGGGCGAGAGGACTTGATCGGCAAGACCTACGACGAACTCAGCGCACCGAGCACGAACGATATTCCTACTGTCTTCAGGCTATTTGTCAAGAACGGATACATGCATGGCCTCTGGATGCTGGTTCATCGCTCTGGTACCCACATTCTGGTTAGATACGAAGCGTGGGTGCGGCCGGATTGCCAAATCCAGAGCAACATGGAATTGGTCGGCAGTGGCTATTGAGATGCGAATCGTCGTTGCGCCCAGGCTAGTTCGATCCCTTCGTGAGTCTTGTCGTGAGTAAATTCATCTGCCTAACAACACTCTTTGTCGTCGGACTCGCGCTGCCGGTAATAACGGTGGCGGAGCCCACGCAGTCCGCCGGTGCGCCTTTACGCGTAGCCATAGTCGGATTGGTGCACGGGCACGTTGCCGGCTTTCTCGGTCCTGCACTCAAGCGCAGTGACATACAGATCGTCGGCATCGCTGAACCGGACCAGCAACTCGCGCGGCGGTACGCAACTCAGTTCAAGCTCGATTCACAATTGCTGTACAGCGATGTTGAACAGATGCTCGCGAAGGTGCATCCGCAGGCACTCCTTGTGTACACCGACACGCGCGATCATCGTCGCGTTGTGGAAGTCGCAGCACGCCATCACATTCCGGTGATGATGGAGAAGCCCCTGGCTGTTAGCCTGGAAGACGCGCTTGCCATTCAGAGGGCTGCCGATGCGGCCAATATCCATGTGCTGGTGAACTACGAAACCACTTGGTATCCCAGCAATACCGCGGTGTTTCAACTTGTACGGGATGGCGTTCTCGGGGATGTTCGCAAGGTTGTAGTTCATGATGGCCACAAGGGGCCGAAGGAGATTAACGTCGAGCCGGAATTCTTTGCCTGGCTCACAGATCCCGCACGCAACGGTGCGGGAGCGCTGTTCGACTTTGGCTGTTACGGCGCGGACCTCATGACGTGGCTGATGAATGGCGAGGTCCCAACCATGGTCACTGCGGTCACTCAACAAATCAAGCCAGAGATTTATCCGCACGTCGATGACGAAGCGACAATCATTCTTACCTATCCCAAAGCGCAAGCGATCTTGCAAGCGTCGTGGAATTGGCCATTCGACCGCAAAGACATGGAGGTCTACGGAGCAACCGGCGAGGCAATTACCGTGAAACGCGACGACTTGCGCGTGCGGCGGAAGGGAGACGATCAGGAGCAGATGCAATCCGCTCCGCCGCTGAGGCCCCCGTACAACGATCCGATCTCTTATCTGATCGCAGTGGTTTCGGGCGAGATCAAGCCAACCGGACTGTCAGCGCTAGATACAAATATCACCGTCGTCCGTATTCTAGATGCCGCTCGAGACTCGGCAAAAACCGGGCGTACGATCCGGCTGGCAGATCGTTAATACTGCTTCTGGTTGCGCGCGGACGACATTAGAACGTCAGCTTGAGCGCTAACTGAATCACCCGCGGACCAGTGTCTGCTTGGATCACGCCAATATTGGACGATTGGATATCCGTCTCCGGCAGCCGCAGATTGGTGCGATTCAGGAAATTAAATAACTCAGCACGGAACTGCAATTGATTACGTTCCGTCAACTGAATATTTTTGAAAGCTGAGAAGTCCCATGTCGCGAATCCAGGTCCCTGCAAAGTGTTCCGGCCTTCGTTGCCAAACATGCCAGTCGCTGGTTCAACGAATGCGCACGGGTTGAGCCAGTGTGCGGCCGTGCGCGTCTGGGTCGGATAGTTTTTACAACCGGGGTTTGCTGCCACCGGCCCTGGCTGGAACGGATCGCTAACCACGTTAGGCCGTTGACTTGAGAAGCCGGAAATCTCCGGCGCTTGACCCTGTAATGCGACGTCATTTGAATCAAACACGGTGAAAGGCGTGCCGCTCTGTGCAGTTACGATCCCATTGAACTGCCAGTTCCCGATCACATGCTCATACCAGTTATTTGCCTGCTTCCAGAACGGCACACTCCACTGATAGCTGAATACCGCACGGTGGCGGGAGTCGAACATCGAACGCCCGCGCTCGGCCGCCAGATTGAACGGGTCCTGCGCCAGGTCATTTTCCCCGGCGACCGGCTGCGATGCCGATCCTGTGATGTTGAATGACGAAACGTCGTCGATCGATTTCGAATAGGTGTAAGACATCAGGAACGACAACCCGTGGCTAAAGCGCTTGCGCAAGCTGGATTCAAGAGCGTTGTAGTTGGAATTTGCGATGCCGGCGATCTCGCCCACCGACGCATAGTTACAAGGGGTATTCGATGTTAATGTGCACCCGGAATAAAGACGCCGTTGATTAACGTTGCCCTCACTGGATTGCCCGTTAACATAAACGTCAGGGTTTCCTTCGATGAAACGCGGCAGCTTCACTCCCACAGTTCCTACGTAGCCTACTTGCAGCAGCCAGTCTGCGCCGAAGGAGTGTTGAACATTCAAGTTCCAGTCCTGCGCATAAGGCAGACGCAATTTGTTCGAAACCACAAGAAGCGTCATCGGGGTTGAGAAAACGGTTCCAAATTCATTAGCGCCATTAAATGGATTGCCGAAGTTGACCGGAAAACCAGCCTGCGGCGTTTGCAGATACGGCGGCGCACTCACCGGGTCCTGAAGCGGACCGCCTTCGCCCGTGTAGTAAGGCTCATAGAAGATGCCGTAGGCGGAGCTGATCAGCCATTTGCCGTTGCCAGTGGGATCATAGGCGAGACCTACGCGTGGAGCGAACGCAGTTTTCTCCGTCGGAATCAGGCCGGCGGGGACACCCGGGTCCCCCGGATAAAGCAGCCCGGCGGGCGCGTTGGGAAATAGTTTCGATTGCTTGCCCGGTTCCCACAAGTTCTGCAGGTTGTGAGTCTCAGTATCTGGCGAGGGCAGTTCGTAGCGGAGGCCGAAATTCGCAGTGAGCCGGGGTGTCACCTTATATGTATCCTGCGCATACAGATCGGTGGCTTTGCCACGGATGTGGCGGTCCGGATTGCCGCCGCCCTGCAGAAACACTACCGGCTGGCCTTCAAGAAAACTTGCGAAGGCATCGCTGTAGGGGAATTGCGTGAAAACAAAGAAGCCATTCGACGCGATGCCAAATAGTGTATTGATCTGGTCGCGCCGGAAACCGCCGCCGAATTTCAGTTCATGCGCGCCCCGCACCCAGCTCAGAGAGCCGGAAACGTCGAACGTGTTTTGGTAGGTCTGGCGCGGACCGGTAATAGGATCGCCAACTGATGCATAACCGCCAATCTGAATAAATGGCGGCCCAGCAGCTTGTGAAAGGGTGGGCTGGTATTGAAATCCAAGCGCCGAAGGCAGTTCGTGATTTATGTGTTCATCGAAGAGGAACTCATTTCGCAAAAACGAAAATCGGGCAACTCCAATAATCGAAGACGAGAAGGTGTGCGTCTCTTGCACTACAAAATTCTGTGCGCGATCGTAAATTCCCACCGGGAAGCCGGGAACGTTGGCCCCAGCCTGTGAGAGGGGATCAGTTGTAGGCCCGCTGCTGTACATGTAGCGGAAGTTCAGATTGTCGGCGGCGTCAAGAGAATTATCCACTCGTGCGCCGAACTGATTGTTGTCGACGCTCAGCGACTGGGTGGTGACAAAAAGATTCGGCTGGCTCGGTCCTTGGTTGGGTAACGGAAAGAACGCCAGCATTTTTTGCGCGATCGGATTGATGGAAGTGAGTTGCCCGTTTGGTACGGGCTGACCACTTAATTCGTTAATGAGAGGCTGTGGGAACTGCCCCTGCCGCTCCGCCTGTGTAGGCACTGTAGCAGCGTCAGTTTCGCCTTGCCGATTCCGGAATCCCTCGTAGTACCCAAAGAAAAATGTTTTGTCTTTAATGATTGGACCGCCGAAGGTTCCTCCGAATTGATTTTGCTTGAGCGGTTGAACTGCATGCGCCGAGAAGTCGGAAGCGTCCATCGCGTCATTGCGCAGAAATTCCCACAACGCGCCGTGATAGGCATTGGTGCCGCTCCGGGTAACAACGTTCGTCGTAGAACCTGTATTCCGGCCGAACTCCGCGTTGGCGTTATGTGTGAGGATACGAAACTCCGCGATTGCGTCGATCGGAGGTTTCAGCACAAAGCCGGCATCGACCGCATTAACGTTGTCGGCGCCATCAATCAGAAAGTTGTTCGACTCAGGCCGTTGACCGTCCACCGCGTAACCCTGGTTGTCACGCAAACCGCTGCCGGCTTGAATCAAGCCTGGTGTTAGAGGCACAACTCCTGGCTGAAGCAATCCCAGCTGAGAAAAGTTGCGTCCGTCGAGTGGAAGATCGAGAAGCTCGCGTTGCAAAACCACGTCCCCGGTGCTGGTGACCGTGGATTGAATCAACTCGGCATTCGCCTCTACTTGCACCATTTCTTTTTCGGAGCCGACTGAGAGCTTGACCGGGACCACCGCGGTTTCATCCACGTCGAGCGAAATACCTTCCTGTATATATTTTTGAAATCCTCGGGCTTCGATCTCGAGGCTATAGTGTCCAACGGGGAGTTCCAGCAGAACGTAGTTTCCCGCACGATCAGTAGTCGCCGCGCGAGTAAATCCCGTCTCAATTTGCCGGGCTGTTACCGACGCGCCCTGCACGACAGCGCCGCTAGGATCCAAAACAGTTCCGCGGAGATTGCCGGTGATTTGCTGCGATAATGCTGAAGTGCATGCCAATAGAAGTATGAAAAGCAGCTTTCCACCGTTGGTCATAGGCCTCTCTCTTTGCACGCGTGTTTTAGTTTTTAGGAATGCTGGACAGAACATCTTGAACAAATTTTTAGCCCGCACGAAAGTGACGGGATTATCGAGGTACTTGCAATGCGGATCAATAGTCTAAAAAGAGTAGAGGCGGCCGTTAATTAATAATTCCTTTCTACTATTGCTTCGTTGTTCAGAGATCGTTAGCCTTTTGCGATTCTGAGTTTTACCCCTTTGCGCGCCGATGACATTTCCAGTTGAACAGGAGTCTTTAGCGAATGGTGCACCGCAACGCCGGATCGGCTTGGCGTCTGCAATTGCGGCGGTAGCGGGCGAATCCATTGCCGTCGGAATTTTTCTCACCCCCGCAGGCATGGCGAAATCATTGGGTTCTCCATTTTGGCTGTTGGTGGTGTGGCTTACGGTCGGAGTTCTTGCGATTTGCGGGGCCCTGACTTACGGTGAACTCGCTGCTCGCTTTCCACGAGACGGCGGCATTTATGTTTATCTCTTGGAAACTTGCGGAAGACGCGTAGCTTTTCTGTACGGGTGGATGTGCCTGCTGGTGCTCGATCCCGGCCTTACCGCTGCGCTCGCTCTCGGACTGGCCAGCTACGTTGCCTATATTTTTCCTCTGTCGCCGGTGTTTACGAAACTAATCGGCATCTCCGTGATCTGGGCGCTCTGCGCCCTCAACGTAATTAGTATCCAAGTGAGCGCTCGATTTCTGCGCTGGACCACCTGGCTCAAGCTTGGAGTCCTGGCATTCCTGGTGATTTGGGGATTTGCGCTTCATCTCGGCTCGTGGTCCAACTTCGTGCCGTTCGCAGGAACCCGGTCCAGTTCGTTGCCTCTGCTGCCCGCGCTCGGAGCAGCGATTGTCGGGGCCTTTTTTTCGTTTGGCGGCTGGTGGGACGTCAGCAAAATTTCAGGCGAAATACGCGACCCAGGACGCACTTTGCCGCGAGCCATGCTGCTGGGCGTGGCAGTCGTGACCACGGTCTATATCACCGTAAGCGCCGTTTTCCTTTACCTGGTTCCACTCGCGAAAGTAACTTCAGACGAAACATTCGTGGCCCAGGCCGGTGCGGTCCTGTTCGGATCCCCTGGCGGAATGGTGTTTGCCGCTATCGTGATTGTTTGTGTGCTCAGCAGCCTGGCCGCTCTCATTATGTCTGCGCCTCGGGTTTATTACGCCATGGCAAAAGATGGGCTGTTCTTGCACTCTGTGGCGGAAATTCATCCGCGTTTCGGAACGCCTGCAAAGGCAATTCTCATCCAGGGACTCATCTCGTCAGTGCTCGCAGTGATGGGTAGTTTCCAGCAGATTATTTCTTATTTCATCTTCGTCGCAGTCGTTTTTTTGGCGTTGGCTGGAGCGGGCTTGGTCACTGCTCGGAAACGCGGCAGTGGGAGAATGCCGGCGTTTGCCATGCCGATGTATCCGCTTCCTCTCATCGTGTTCTTGGTATTAATGTCGCTCTTGCTTATATTGCTGGCAGGACACAGCCCGCGCCAGGCCTTGTTGGGAGTGGTCGTCGTACTGGCAGGAATTCCGGTCTATAGCGCCTTTCAAAGGAACACAGTTCGCTCCAATGATCCAGTGCTCGGCCGTACGAAAATTGCGGAGGAAGTATAACTCGCAATCATGAACATGAACGACAAATCCAAGCCCACCGAACTTCATACAAAACCGGCGACAAAAATTAAGATCACCGAAGACGCCGAAGCCACCGGCGAAGCTGCCGCGGCATACGATTTCTGGCGCGCGGGCTCTGGACGAAAGCAAGTGCCCGGCATCATCAAGTGCTTTGGGGCCAGGCCTGACTTTCTGCGACAGGTTGTTGAATTTTCCAACACCATCCATTTTTCCGAAGGTCACCTATCTCGCCGCCACAAGGAGATGATTGCCAGCTACGTCTCTTTCCTCAATCGGTGTCCGTATTGACTGGACAGCCATGCCTACTTCCTGCGTGCTCAGGGAGCAACAGATCAATGCGTGAACGCAATTCTTGACGGCAATCTCGGTGAAGCGGGGCTTACGCCGGCGGAGCGTGCGCTGCTGGACTATGTTGAATTGATTACTAGGGCAGCATCTCGTTCAACAGCAGACGACGTGCAGAAACTTCGCCATGCCGGATGGGAAGAAGACCAGATTGCGGAAGCGGTCTACGTGACTGCGATGTTCGCATTCTTCAATCGCGTGGCCGATGCTTTCGGCATTCCTTCTCAGGACTACTTATCGTCCGGAAGACTAACGCCTTGATCGTTAAGGGACGAAATTGGAATCCCACCCTAACCTCGCAAACAAGCTCCGTTAGGGTGGGGCACACTTCACCGTGTTGAAAGAGTGGGGCGCCTCGGTATCTCTCCTCAACGGCACAAGAAAAGGCGCGCCCAGCGATTGTCAGTTCTTCTAGTCTTTACGGCCTTTGTTCTCGTCGGAGCATCCCTGGTCACGATCATCATTGTTATTGTGGCAGCACCTATGGATCTCGATGTGTCCACCGTTAATATCACCCGAGGCGCTGTAGCCGTTTGACAAGCGGATAGTAAAACTGGCTGGAGCCGACTCATCATCGGTTACATCCAGTTGGAACGTGCCATCTTGCCCGTTAATTTTGGCTGTACCTTGAATGCGCCGCGAATTCGGTCGCTTCTCAAGATATGCGGTGACACTTGTGCTCTTCATTCTGAGGTCGATGCCGTGGTCTTTATAGGCGACCTCTCCTCGCAGCGTGCTGTCCTCGCCTCGGTTGCACTTGCATCCAGCTTCAAAGCCAAAGGTCGCTTTGCCGCCAGATGGCCCGGTAATGAAGCCGCCGCCGGTGGTGAAGTCGTTGCATGATTGGCCGCTGCCGCTGGAACCTGCAACGGTGATCACGTTACTGTCCAGCGTGACCGCACCATTTAGCGCAAATACGCGGCCGTTAACGCTAGTGCCGGTCGTGACAGTATCGCTCGTCAGCGCGAGAATGCTTCCTGTGAAAACGGTGTCTGTGCCCAGAGTCGCAGAGCTACCGACCTGCCAGAATACATTTCCGGCCGCCGCTCCGTTAGCCACGACGACGGAAGAATTGCTCGCCGTCGTAAGTGTGCTGCCTATCTGGAAAACGTAAACGCCGCTGCCGTCGAGTGTGAGGGTCCCGGTCAACTGCGCCGAAGAATTAAAACAATAGACACCAGGCGAGAGCGTGACCGCACCTGGACTGGTACCCAGAGTCTGCCCGCTAAGATTAGTTCCGCAGGGCTCAGCTACTAGATCGTTGTAGGCAATGAGTGCCGAACTCTGGGCCGCACCAGCCAGAGAGCCGGCGCCCGTATATATCGTCCCGTTCACCACTCCTGGTCCACCGGTGCAGGGAACTGGGAATCCAGTACATGAAGAGCCTGGACTTACACCCAAATCTCCGGTGATGATTGTCGGGCCCGTGTTAGTGACGGTGGAGGCTCCCAGCACGGCAAAGCTCTGCGAGGAACCGAGTGGCGGGGTCGTCTGCGTAAAAGCCAGACTGACCATACTTAGCAGGCCAATAACCAAGAAAATCTTTTTCATGACTCTTTCTCCTGATCCTTTTTAGGTAAAAGCCCACATTGGTCTAGATTCATTCTGAAATCCTCCGAGGGCTGGCTGGTAAGGTGGGCGGCAGCTCGGACGGAACACTTCACAAGCGCCGCGATTGCTATTGAGATTGAGATTCTGCAGAACCACTTCACCTGAGAGCATTCAATGTGCTTGTCTGACTTACTTGTGTGACTCGTATGACTATCGGCGGTGACCAGGAAAGGTTTAGTGGCCAGACGGGAGGAAAGTTTCAGACGGTGGGCTGGGCGGATTCAACTTTCAGCGCATGGCTTCAGGGTCTTGCGCCGGAGTGGTGCGAGAGACTACCAATATCAAGGTGCGGCTTTTCGGTTCCAAAATCAGGACGCTGTGCCGCGCTGAATTCTTCATGGCGCGCAGCTTAGACAGCAGCCATTTTCAAGGCGACTTCTGCCATCCGGTTCAGTGGAACAACAGTGACCGCGGCCCCGCGGGCAATCGCTTCCTTCGGCATGCCAAAAACGACGCAACTGGATTCGTCTTGAGCGATCGTTTGGGCGCCGCACTGCCGCATCTCGAGCAAACCTTGGGCGCCATCACTGCCCATTCCGGTCATAATCACGCCCACGGCATTGGACGAAACAGACTTTGCCACCGACCGGAATAGAACATCGACGCTGGGTCTGTGGCGCGAGACCAATGGTCCATCGGTGATTTGAGCCAGGTAACCGCGTACGGTGCGCTGCACGAGAAGGTGATGATCGCCAGGTGCGATGAGTGCGCATCCAGGGTGAATCAGGTCGCCATTGGAGGCTTCTCTAACTTCGATCGCGCAATCTTTGTTGAGGCGATCCGCGAAAGCACGGGTGAACATTTCGGGCATGTGCTGGACGATGACTATGCCGGGGCAGTCGGTGGGCATGGCTTGAAGAAATTCACGAAGAGCTTCCGTGCCCCCAGTGGAGGCGCCCACCGCAATGACTTTATCCTCGGCGGGGCGGGGCGATGCAAAAGGCCCAAGTTTCAGCTCGACATCGGCGGTCCGCCGCGGCAATCGGTTTGAGAGCACCCGGCAGACCACTCTGGCCTGGGCGGCGCTACGGACGACGTCGAGCAACATCACTGCCGACTCATGGAGAAAGTTACGTACACCCAGTTTGGGCTTGGTGATCACTTCCACCGCTCCCAGTTCCAAAGCTGAGATTGCGTCTTCGGTTCGCCGGTGCGCTACCTCGGAGCAGACGACGACCGGCATGGGCCTTTCCGCCATGATCTTCGTCAGAAATGTCAGGCCGTCCATGCGGGGCATGACAAGATCGGTGACGATCACATCAGGCGGTTCTCTTTCAATCTTGGCAAAGGCAATGATGGGGTCTGCGGCCACGCTGACTCTGATTCTCGGGTCTGCGCCGAGCACGGCCTGCATAACCTGCCGCACGACCGCGGAGTCGTCGACGACGAGGACATGAATGCTTCCGTCGGGTTCTCTTCTTGCGCGCGGGAAGTCCGTCTTCACAATTCACCCAGGTTCAGATTGGAATAGAAGGTACTGCGCCATTCGGAACGCCGCTGTGAAAGCTCTGTATTCGCAGGACATAGAGCGTGCACTGTGGGCGCGACTGTTTTCAGATCAGGAGATATTCCGCCCAGGTGTTCCGAATGTCCGACAAAAAGCAGTCCCGAAGGAGAAAGATGGCGCAAGATGCCGCCGATTACCTTTTTCTTTGATTTCTGATCGAAGTAGATCAAGACGTTCCGGCAAAAGATGACATCAAAGAAGCCCTGGATGGGATAGACATCAGCATGGAGGTTAACGCGGGCAAACCGTACGAGTCGGTGCAGTTCCGGGCGCACTTTCATCACGCCGCTGCGCTCGCCTCGACCTTTGAGCATGTACGCGCGAAGGTATTCCGGGGGGATGTCCTTGGACTTCTCGATGGGATAAACTGCCGCGCGCGCTTTTTCCAGGACGCGGGTGGAAATGTCTGTGGCGAGCACTTCCAGGCCCCACCCTCTCTCCTCGGGAAAATGCTTCAGCAGAAGCATGGCCAACGAGTAGGGTTCCTCTCCGCTGGAGCAGCCCGCACTCCAAACGCGAAGGCGAGTTGGACGGCCACCAGTTGCGGCCTCGTGATGCCATTTCGGAAAAACGTTCTGCGAGAGAAAGTCGAAGTGCCGGGGCTCGCGAAAAAAATGGGTCTCGTTGGTGGTGATGCAATCGATCATCACAGCACGCTCGTGCAGCTGATCGGGTTGCGTTATCAAGTCGTGATATTCCTGCATGCCGTTCAATCCCAGGAGGCGCAGCCGGCGGGCGACCCTGCCGGTCAGCAAAGCGTGCTTATGCTCAGCCAACCAGATCCCAGCCTCTTTGTAGATCAACTCCTGGAACTTACGAAACAATGCTGGAGTCAGCGCAGAACGTCCCTGAGCCTCGTCGTGATGCCGGCTACAGGCGTGAGAATGTCTATGGTTCCTGGACATTCGCCGCCTACTCGGGACTAGACTCTGCAGGCTCTTCCGGCCCACCTAGGGAATCGTCGACAACCACGGGAACTTCTCCTGAGCCGTCCCCGGGTTCCAGGTTCGCTGGCTCCGCTACGGAGTCGGGAAGTTCAAGGAGTTCGTCGGTCGAAAGGACTTTCTCGGTATCGAGAATGAGGCAGAATTTCTTACCTGCGCGGGCCATGCCGAGTAGGTAGTCCGCCTTTACCCGTGTCCCGAAGCTCGGCGGTTCCTCTATTTCTTGTGGGTTGAGGTCGATGACTTGCCGGACCGAATCCGCCATCACGCCCATCACGGTAGCTTCCCCTTCGCACTCGACTTCCGTGATCACGATACAGGTGAGCTTTCCGGCAACGCTGGGGACTTGCCTGAACTTCACCGCTAGATCGATCACGGGGACCACGCTTCCCCGAAGGTTGATCACGCCCCGAACCCATTCCGGCGTTTTTGGGACCTCGGTGATAGTGTCGTACTCAATGATTTCTTTCACCTTGAGCAGACTTACCGCGTACTCTTCGGCGCCGATCATGAACGTGAGATACTGCTGCACGTCCCGGTCTGTTATCGGATTTCTTTCTTCTTCTTTGATTTGCATGTTAGTCCGCCTTTAGAACCGGGTGAAGTTGTGCTCAATCGCAGAGCCGTTGGCCTTCTTCGGAGCTGTCGGCGCCGAGAGATGCTGCAACGACTTACGCTCCGTGAATGTTTTGCGGGTCGCGGATGAGATCCTTTCCCCGCCAACCCGGAAGAAAGCCATAAGCTGCTGCAAGGCCTCGGACTGAGCCGCTAGCTCTTCGGCGGTGCTGGAGAGCTCTTCCGCCGAAGCGGCATTGCGCTGAGTCACGGTATCCACCGCGGTCATGGCCTGGTTGATCTGGGTTACGCCGGAGGACTGCTCTCGGGACGACGCTGTCACCTCTTGGACAAGTTCCGCTGTCTTCTTAATCGCGGGGACCAGTTCCCGCAGAAGTTCCCCGCTGCGTTCGGCGACTCCCACGCTGTTGGCGGCGAGCCCACCAATTTCCTGCGCGGCAGTCTGGCTGCGCTCGGCGAGTTTGCGGACTTCGGTGGCAACCACGGCGAATCCGCGGCCATGCTCGCCAGCGCGGGCCGCTTCGATCGCGGCATTCAGCGCCAGCAGGTTGGTTTGATAAGCGATCTCCTCGATGATGGAAATTTTCTCCGCAATCTGCTTCATGGCAACTACGCTTTCACGAACGGCGCCGCCCGACTCCTCGCTATCGCGGGCCCCCTTGACCGCCATCTGTTCCATCTGCCGGCTGTTGTCGGCGTTCTGGGTAATGGAGGCGCTCATTTGCTCGAGGCTGGAGGTGGTCTGCTCGATCGAGGCCGCTTGCTCGCTAGTGCCCTGAGAAAGCGAGGCGGCTGATGTGGCGACCTGCGTGGCGGCGCTGGCGATGCCATCGCTGCTGGTGCGAACTTCACCGATGATTTCCTCGAGTTTCTTTACGAAGAGGTTGAATGAACTCGCCATCTGACCTACTTCATCCTGTGAGATGATTTCAATGCGCCGCGTCAAATCGCCGCCACCCTGGGCCATTTCGCCCAGGTGATCGGCCATGGCTTTAACGGGCCGGGTGATACCACGAGAGACCGCAAACGTCACAAAGATCGCCACGATGAAAGTCACCAGGACTATCGTGAACATCACCAAAGCGGTCTGCCGGGCGAAAGCAGTAATTGTCTCTTCCTTGTCGGCCATGATCTTGCGATGCTTTTCCGACAGATCTGTCGCTGCCGCCTCCATCCGGTGGATTTCGTCCTTAACTTCGGTGACCTTGGCATTGCCCTGTTGAGGAGTCTTGATCGTTCCGTCGTTGATGCCGGCGACGACCGCGTCCACGCCACGCTCGTAGGCCGCGATTTCCCGCTCCATCGCCGACACGAGTTGCTTACTGCTGTCGGAAGCGACCCGCGTGTCCAGGTCACTCACAATGGATCGAAGCTCCGACAATTGCTCTTTCCACTTCTCCTGATAACTTTGCATGACCGGTTTGTTATCCATATTGAGCAGCGTGTCTTTCTCATAGCGGCGCAGTTCGAGAGTCTTGATCTTGGCTTCATCCGCGAGCTGTGACACTTTAGAATCTCCGCGGAGCATGGAGACAGTTTCGTGGGTCACGGATTCCATGCCCCAGTAGCCCGCCACAGTTACGACGAGGAGCAGGAACAGCACGACTCCAAATCCGAGGGCGAGGCGTTTTGCGACTGAGAACTTCTTCAACATTTATTTATTCCTTTCACGTTTGCCTTTGTGTCGCGCCGAAGCGCGGATTTTCTTTGGCTCTTGATCTCGAACTCAAGATCAGTTCACTGTCAGAGTTTCCTCCGCCACAACCTCGCGAAGAAGCGCACCCGTATCAAGGATGAGCGCGACGCGTCCGTCGTCAAGGATGGTCGAACCAGAAACGCCAGGCACATTCCGGAAAATTCGGTTTAGAGGCTTGATAATGGCCTGGCACTCGCCCAGAAGTTTCTCCACTGCAATTCCGGCATAGCCGCCTTCCCGGTGGATCACCACAACGTTTTCGCGGACGGGAAGCTGGCTGGGAGTTCCGAATACCTCGCGAAGTCTGACATAAGGCAACGGTTCGCCCCGCAGGTTGATGACTCCGACCTTGTCACTTGAAATCTGATCAATTGGCAGCTCCAGGCACTCGCTGATCATCTCCAATGGAATCACGTAGGTTTCACTGTTGGCGACGACAGAGAAGCCCTCGATGATCGCTAGCGTCAGAGGCAGGCGAATAGTGATGGTTGTACCTTCGCCCGCGGTGCTGTGAATCTCAATATTTCCTCGCAACAACTCGATGTTGCGGCGAACGACGTCCATGCCCACACCACGACCGGACAGATCGGTGACCTCGACGGCCGTCGTGAAACCGGCCTTGAACACTAAATTGAACAGTTCGTGATCCGTGGCCTTCTCTCCGTCGTCCAGCAGATTCAATGCCCTGGCCTTTGCCAGGATGCGTTGCCGGTTAAAACCGGCCCCATCGTCGGAAAGCTGGATAACAATGCTGCCGGCCTTGTGGAACGCTGTTAGTTTGAGCAGCCCGCAAGAGCTCTTGCCCGCGGCACGGCGCGCTTGAGGGCTTTCGATGCCATGATCGACAGCATTGCGGATCATGTGCAGCAACGGATCTTTGAGATGCTCGAGAACACGAGTGTCGACCTCGACATCGGCGCCGACGATCTCCAGACGCGCGAGTTTGTTGTGGTTTTGAGAAATGTCGCGCACGGAACGGGCGAACTGTTGAAACAGTGGGCCGACGGAAACCAGGCGGACACCCATGACTTGTTCCTGAAGGTTCTTTTGCAGGCGCTCAACCTCGCGCTGCATCTCGAGAAGTCTCCGTCCGCTTTCGGTCTTTAGTTCTTCGACCATGAGACGGAGGCGGCCCTGGGCAATCGCAATCTCTCCCGTGAGATTCAGCATTTGATCGAGCTTCTCGATGTCGACGCGAAGAGTGCGGTTCCGGGTTCCACCCGAGGGTACAGAACCCGGAACCGCCGGCGGGGAGGGCCGGTCGAGAGAACTTTGGGTCACTGGAGGCACGCCTATTCTTCCTGAGGCATAACTCGCCATAGTTTTTTTGAGTTCCTGCTGGGAGGGGCTCAGCCGGTCACTGCCTTCGGCGGCGCCCGGGACCAGCGCGCGCAACGCATCCACGCCCTGTAGCAGCAGAGATATCAGCTCCCGCGAAATCGCGATTTCGTGCTTGCGCAGCGCCTCAAGCAGGTCTTCCATCACGTGGGAGAAACCGGCAAGCTCCGGGAAGTCCAGCGCGGACGCGTTGCCCTTGATGGTGTGGGCGACGCGGAACATTTCATCGAGCAGTTCGGTATTGCCGGGGTCCGTCTCCGCGGCAATCAAGTACTGCTCGGTGCGCTCGAGACCTTCTTCGGACTCAGCCACGAACGCCGCTATTATTTTGTCGCGATCGAAATCCATTTTTTACTTTCTTTTTGCGTCAAACCCGCTTGGACCACGCGGCACCGTCGTCGGTGTTGAAAATGAGTTTGCGCCCGTGACTTCCGCCGGTCTGCTGCGCCACAACTGGGATTCCGGCGTTTTTCAGCAGTTGAAGCGCAGCTGCCACATTGCGCGCGCCCAAGCTTGCCGCATAACGATTCTGATTCTGAAAAATCGCTGCACCGCCGAACACCTTGGCCGTGAGGTTTTCCACGCGGCAGCCAACCCACAAGAGTTTTTCGAGCAAGGCAGCCGTCGCCACGTCGCCGAACCTCAGGGAAGGCTGACCCTCCCTGGCGGAAGGCAGCAGGAAGTGATTCATTCCGCCAGCAGCGCGCTGCGTATCCCAGAGACAAATGGAGACGCACGAGCCCAGGATCGTTTTGATCTGACAAGGTTCCGCGCTGGCATGAAATTGTCCCGGCAGCAGATACGCACGCTGACGTTCACCCGGGAGCGGGCTCGGACTCACCCCGGAAGCCCGGGCCGGGAGCTGTGCCTTGATATTGATGATTCCCATCGTCAAATTTGTTCCGACCAGGCTCGTCCGTCGTCGGTGTGAAAGACCAACTTTCGGCCGTGCGTGCCGCCCACTTCGCTCTGCACCAGGCGAATGCCGTTCATGTTGAGGAAGTGAGTCACGGCTTGGACATTGCGATCGCCCAGGCGCTCGCCTTCGTTTCCGAATCGGATGGTCGAAAGTGAACCGCCGAAAATTCTCGCCACCAGGTTCTTGCCATTGGCGCCCAGACTGAGCATTTGTTGTAGCAGGGCACGATTGGCGACATTCGCATAGCGAGTGGCGTTCTCGGCGTCTTCGGGGCCTTCGGGCAACATGAAATGATTGGCCCCGCCGATTTGACTAGCGGAGTCCCATAGGCAGAGAACCACGCTCGAGCCCACAATGGTGCTGATCGCGAACGGCTGCGCGGCAACGAATATCTTGCCGGGGATCAAATAATGCTTCGTGTGTTTGTCATCGGATGCATACTGGACACGGGGCAGATACTCCATGGGGAGCACAGCCGGGTTGAATTTTCCTGATTTTGATCTGGAATTCATTTGTGACCTTCTGTTCTGGATGGGCGGGCGTGATACGGCTCAATGGCTCGGCCCGCGGAGTTCGACAGCACTTCACAAATCTCGAGATCCACCGGTTCCAGACCTGGTTTGTGAGGAAACAACCGGAACAATACAATGACCGCGGCTACGATCCCGTCCACCAGAATTGGAATGAGAGCGCTGACAGGATCGTCCGTTGAGAGCAGCTTCTCCTTCGTTTGCGTGTTTCGGAACAGGGGCTTGCCGCGGAGCACCGGCCCCAAGTTCGGCTCGCGCCGGAGGTCGAGGACAACGTGCTGGTTAGGATCAATGCCAAAAGACCAATAGAGCCAGAGCTCAGACCGCTTCTTGTCTACTTTGAAGACTGCAACTTCTTCGCTCCCGATGAGATTCCCCGCGATCTCGCGGATAGCGTCCAGGGCGTCTGCCTGATCGAGCGCATTCTGCAGACGCATGCGGGCGGCATACACTTTGGCCTGATTGCCGACTTCGAGTACGGCACCGTGATTCTTGAGATCCGCGGTTGGATCGGAGTTGTTTTTCATGGTCTCTCTGGATATTCCTTTTCGCGGTGTGCTTACTCCCCGAGATAGCTTTGCAGAAGGGTAACCAGTTCGAAGCTGTTGATCGGCTTAGTTATGTAGTCGTTGCAACCACTTTGATAACCGGCCTCTACGTACTCTTCCTCGCCACGAGTTGTAACCAGGATGATGGGTGTTTGGCTGAGGGATTTCTCGAGCCGCATGCGCTTGCAGGCTTCAAAGCCATTCATGCGCGGCATCACTACATCCATCAACACCAGATCCGGGACTTCGACGACGGCACGCGAAATGGCGTCCAGGCCGTCCGTAGCGGTTACGCACTGGTAGGTCGTGCGTTCCTTCAGAATCATTTCTTCCATCATCAGCGTGGTCGTGGAATCGTCCACGAGCAGGACCTTCTTGGCCATTTCATTTCCTCTTACTGCGTTTTGCGGAGCTGTGTTGCTTTCAAAACTCTTGATCCATTACCGTATTGGCAATCGGGATGCCAATTCGGTCTCGGAAATGACGAAGTGCTAAGAGACTGACACGAAGCAACTTCAGGATGAGTAACGCGGGAGAAGCCGGTTTGAGGGAAGTGGTTTTCCGGTTTCCGAACACGGAGTTTGGAATTCGAACCGCGATGTCCCCGAGGCCTGCCCTAGCTTAGGTTAAGGGTTTTGAGCTTCTGATAGAGCGTGCTCTTGGCGACACCTAAGCGGCTGGCGGTCTTTTCCACGTTTCGGTTCTCCGCGGAAAAAACTGACGCGATGTGGAAATGCTCCAGTTGTTCCAGGGTCCAACGAGGACTATAGGAACTGGCCCCCATACTGCTATTTGACTCGAATGCCAGGTCGCCCGGCTCTAGGACGTCCCGATCTACGAACAGGAGCGCGCGTTCTAACACGTTACGTAGCTCGCGAATGTTTCCCGGCCAGTAGTAAGAACGCAGACGCTCCCCAGCTTTTTCTGAGAGTTCGGCGGGGGAGCGCGCCATATCGGAGCAGATCCTCAGCAGCAGCGAACGAGCGATTTGCGGAATATCATCCTGGCGTTCTCGGAGCGGCGGAATGGCGAGCGGCACGGTGCTGATCCTGAAATAAAGATCGCTGCGGAATGTCTTGGTTTCGATCATCAGCCGCAGGTCTTGGTGGGTGGCAGCGATCAAGCGCACATCCACAAACCGATCCCGCACGTCGCCCAGTCGCCGAAATCTCTTTTCTTCCACAACTTTCAGCAACTTGGGTTGAACGTTAGGGTCGATGTCGCCAATCTCGTCGAGAAAGATAGTGCCACAATGACCGACCTCTAGCAGCCCGGGCTTGGCGTTGACGGCGCCGGTGAAAGCCCCCTTCTCATGGCCAAATAGCTCCGATTCAAGGAACTCCCGCGTCAGCCCGGCACAATTTAGATCGACAAACGATTCTTCGGCGCGGGGACCATTCTCGTGAAGCCAGGTCGCCAGCACTCCCTTTCCGCTGCCGGTTTCCCCTTGAATCAATACCGGGCTTTGGCTGTTGGCCACTTTGGCGGCGGTTTCCGCCAGACGCCTGATAATCGCACTTTCTCCGAGAAATGGATTGAGCACCACCCGGCGGCGGCGAGTGGCATTGGCCAGCTGTTTCTGCTGATTTCTGGAATTCTCAAGCACCTTGTGCACAATCATCAGCAAGGCGGAGTTCTCGACCGGTTTGGCCAGGCATTGCTCCGCACCACTCTTAATAAGAGAGACGCCCAGTTCCATCGAACCGAAACCAGTAAGAACGACGATAGGAATTGTGGGTTCGAGCTCCTTGAATCTTGCGACCAGATCGAGCGCCGTACCGTCCGGCAGGCGGAAATCGAGGATGGCAACATCGGGCGGGGTTGCGCGAAAAATCTGATACGCTGCGGCCACGCCCTCGGCTTCCTCAACCAGGAACCCACTGGCCTTCAGGTGGGCAGCATAGGCGCGACGTAAGTCATCGTCGTCTTCGACCAAAAGAATTTTTCGTCTCACAAAAGACGCAGGCATACTTCGCTTCCTGATGTGCGCACATTATACGAGCAACCTGGGCGATTGGATTCCTTGATTCCTAATTGCGGTGAGTGGGCTCGGTAAATGACGACGCATATAGTCAGAAGCACGAAAATGGGCTAAGATCTTCAGCACAACTCGCCCCAACGAGTTTCGTAGTACTGTAGTCTCGCGTTTCCGAGTCAGCGTGCATGTCAAGCCAGCCGGCCGACCGTGCGAAGCACTGCCATCCGCGAAAGAGCAGGTGGCCTGTGATGTCAGGAGTGTCCCTTTGCCCGCGAAGAATTTCACCAGTGCGCTACGCGGTCGTCACTTTCGTTATTACCCTTATCATTTCGAGCTGCGGTTGGGCCAAGGAAGGCACTACCCCACCCAAAAGAGTTCTCATCCTTTATTCGTTCGATAACGAAGAAGGGATCTATGCGGGATTCGATCGGGTTCTGCGCTCGGGATTGCGCTCCCGCGTGCATGATCCCCTCGAGTTGTACACAGAATATCTGGATTTGGTCCGATTTCCTGCACACGCTCACGCCCAGGTTGTGGTCAAGTTACTGAAACTGAAATTTTCCGGGCACAAGCCGGACCTGATCGTTCCCGTGTCCTTTGCGGCCCTGAACTTTCTGCTGGGCGAAGGGAAAGAACTCTTTCCCGGAACCCCGATCGTCGCGCTTTTCAATGTCAAAAAGTTGGACGATCTGAAGGTGAAAATGGGGACGAAAGCCGCGGCACGAAGCATCACCGGAGTTGCGAGTACGGATGAACCGGCGCGTACCCTCGATCTTGCTTTGCGGCTACAGCCCGACACAAAGCAGGTTGCCATAGTGGTTGGCAGCTCGCCTGTTGAAAAATATTGGCTGGAGCAGCTCAAGCAGGACTTTTCTCCGTATGACCAGACCCTGACTGTGACCTACCTGACTGGCCTGCCGATAAATGAACTTCTACGGCAAGTTGCAGGGTTACCACCGCACACAGTCATCCTCAGCACGTTTTACTTTGAAGATGCCAGCGGACAGTTTTTCTTGCCGGAAGAGGTTCTAGACCTGGTCACACGCGCGGCCAGTGTTCCTGTCTACGGCATCTATACGACCTACATCGGTCATGGAGTCGTTGGCGGCCGAATGACAGATCCAGAGAATCTGGGGACACAAATCGCCGCGTTGGCGGGACGCGTTCTGAACGGCGAGGGCGCCACCAACATTCCGATCGTTGTCGATAACTCGGCGCAAGACACCGTTGACTGGCGAGAGTTGCGGCGTTGGGGCATCAGCGAAAAACGATTGCCGGCGTCAGCCGTGGAACTTTTCAGGGAGCCGTCGGTCTGGGCGCGTTATCGCTATTACATCATTGCATCAATTTCCTTATGCCTCCTTGAAACCATCCTAATTTTGGCCCTTATATTCAGCCGGGAAAAACGGAGGCGCGTGGAGAAAGCCCTCTTTCATGAAAAAACTTTGGCGGATGCCGTAATCGAAAGCTTGCCGGGCGTCTTTGTCCTGCAAGACGCAGCCGGGCGAAACTTGCGCTGGAACAAGAATGCAGAAACGATTGCCCGATATCCGCCCTCGGAAGTTGGTCCCCTGGGGAAATTTGGTCCCCTGGGGAATGTGGCCGACGAGTACAAAAGCGCTGTGCAGCAGGCCAAGGAGGAAGTTTTCGCTCGCGGCTCTAGCCAGGTGGAAGTTGAATATCTGGCGAAAGAGGGGCGGAGAATTCCCTACTACTTCACCGGCGTAAAGGTGGAACTCGAAGGCATCCCTTATATTGCGGGCATTGGTATTGACATGACGGGGAGCAAGCAGGCGGAGGCAGCCGTCCGTCGGTCGGAATCGGAATTGCGCTCGTTTGTCGAACACGCGCCCTACGGAATCGGCGCGATCAGCGTGCGGCAAGACAGGTTCTTGCGCGCGAATCCGGCGCTCGTGAAAATGCTTGGCTACAAGTCGGAGTCGGAGGTCCTGGCCCTGACCGTATCGCATGATCTGTATTCGGAGGGCCAGTCGGGTGGCTTCCGCGCCCAGCTGACGCGGGCAGACTACTTCAATGCTGTGGACTTCACCTGGAAGCGCAAGGATGGAAAGCCGGTCAGCGTGCGGGCCAGCGGCCGGCGTATATCGCGTCCGGAACATACCGGCGACATCCTCGAGATCATCGCCGAGGATGTGAGCGCCCGGCGAATCCTGGAAGAGCAGTTACGTCATGCGCAAAAGATGGAGGCCCTCGGACAATTGGCCGGCAGCGTGGCGCACGACTTTAACAACCTACTGGGAGTAATTATCGGCTACAGCGAGCTGCTTTCGAGCGACTTGAACTCTGACGGACTGACGCGATCAAGACTCGAAACCATCAAGAAGGCCGGAGAACGCGCCGCTTCGCTGACCGCCCAGCTGCTGGCTTTTAGCCGCAGGCAAGCGCTGCAGCTCCGGGTTCTGAATTTGAATACTCTGGTCACCGAAACGCAGAAGATGTTACAGCGCCTGATGGGCGCACATATTGAGCAGAAGATCGTACTCGACCCGAAGCTGGGAAAAACGAAGGCAGATCCTGGCCAAATGGTGCAAGTGATCATGAACCTGGTAGTCAATGCCCGCGATGCGATGCCGAAGGGCGGCAAACTGACCATTGAAACTGCGAACGTGGTTTTCGAAGAAACCGCAGTGTTCGACGATGTTCCTGTTCCCCCGGGCCGATACGTGATGGCATCGGTCAGCGATACCGGAATTGGTATGGATCCGGAAACCCGGGCTCGGATCTTTGAACCGTTCTTCACCACCAAGCCGGTTGGCAAGGGTACGGGTTTGGGTTTGGCCACGGTCTATCGCATTGTGAAACAGAGTGGTGGTTATGTCTTCGCCGATAGCGACTCTGGCCAGGGGACGATATTCAGGCTCTATCTGCCACAAATAGAGCAAGCTGTAGAGGCAGATTCTCCGCCGACGGTTCCGGCGGAGTTGCGACAAGGCTCAGAGACCGTCTTGGTAGTGGAAGACGAGCCAGACTTTCGGAATCTGCTGTGCGATGGATTGAAAGCCCGAGGTTACACGGTACTGATCGCCGACAACGGCGTTAATGCGCTCCGAGTCGCGGAAGAACACAAGGGCCCGATTCGGTTGTTGCTGACGGATGTAATCATGCCGGAAATGAGTGGTCCCGAACTGGCCAAGTGTCTCAAGGAGACCCGGCAAGACATCGATGTGTTGTATATGTCAGGCTACACCGACGACAAGGTAGCCAACATCGCGGAGTTGGACGGCAAACTGGCTCTGATCCAAAAACCGTTCTACATGAGCGAACTGGTGCAAAAAATGCACGACATCATGTTGCGAAAAAGCGGCCGTTCGAGCCGTCTGGTTACGCCGTGAAGGCGCCGCATTACAAGGTTCTGTCGTTGGCGCCATTCCGAAGAACTACGGAGTCAGGAAGGGGATAGGCAGTGGTCCGTGCGTCGCCGCTTCTCAGCTAGCGGCCGACGGCGTCGCGCTGGCGAGCGCGAGAATCGCTCCGGCAAACAGCAGCGTGTCGGCGAAGTAATTGATCCCCTCCACCTCGACTCCGATCCCCGGTTGCGATAACGCCCCGATCAAGACGGGCCCATAGATAATCAGGACCATCAGCAAAATCCAACCGCCGACACAGGTTGCCACGGTCCGCGTTTTCCGGTTCAGCAGAACGCTTCCCCCAACAACCAGAAGAGCTGCGCCCGTCACATAGTCAATGAGCGCGCGCCCCGGAATCCACGCAGGCATCTGTTTTTCAAGCGGGACTCCGGGGAGTCCCATCGGGTGCAGAAAGTGCTCAATACCAAAAACTATTGCGGCGATCGCGATCAATATGCGGCCCACAGTTATCAGCGTGCTCTTCGCTGGCCCGCGCCATCCGTTCGTTGCATTTCCTGCAAGAATCCAACCGGCGCCGCCGAACGACATCTCGCGGAAGACGATCGTCCACAGAATTCTGTTGTGCGGGTCGCGCAGTGCTCCAGGGAAATGGATGATCGCGACAAACGAAAACATCATGATTCCGAATAGCAGGCCGGACCAGCGCACTCCAATTTTGCTGGCGATACTTAAAGCCGCGGCCATCAACCCACAGCCGACGAAATATACCCAAAACATACGCCATGGCATATATGCCGGCACGATGCCGATGACGAATTGTGGGGCAAAGAGATGCAGCGCGCCGAAGACCGCCAGCGGGACAGCGACGCACAAATTGGTCAAGGCTACGATCTTGTCCAGGCCGCGCGCCTGGGCAATCTCGGTTTTCGCTCCTAATACTCCGATCAAGAAAACGGCGACGCCGGCGGAGCACATCGCGATCGCGATACGAGAGATTCCGAGGAACGCGGCGAGAACGATTGCGTGCATAGATTTCCCGATTTGGTAAGCTTCAGATTCTATTACGAGAGTGTGAATCGTGGCCGCTGGCCGGGTACGCATTTCGCGCTTTTTTTCGAGAAGTGCTGTAGAATCCCGACCTTCCAAAAGCGGGGAAGGATGAGGCAGCCTCAGTTCTTTTGGTAGTACGAAGGAATTCGGTGGAAAGGTGGGCCAGTCCGCCGTGCTTGATAAACAGGGCAGGATTACACATTGACACGAGGGATTGTGGTATGCAAGCATAGACAAGCAAGCATAAGCAAACAAAACGGAGAGGCGCCATGGCTAAGGGTATTTCGAAGTCCGTTTCCGACACAGTGAGGCAGTACGCGACCGATAAGTATGTGAGGCCGACGCTGCATCGGGGCGCACGAACACTTTCCATCAATGTGGGAGAAGTGCACAGGGCGGTTGCCCTGCGAAATCGCGTACCTCTGGTCTGTCAGGCCTTGGAATCTGACAAATTCTTACAGGCGAATGAACTGAAGCTGATATCCAAAACGGGTCCGCCCTCTGGGCAGAGTACGACTGTTACGTACACGTACGAATTCATTGATGCAAAGCCTTCTTCTCAAAGAGAAGATCCTTGGGTACGTCTGCGCGGAACGCTGAAAGATGTTTTTGCAGAGTTAGGTGGCGGCGAAGACCATGTCCGGGCAGAGCGAGACAAATTTTATGGGTCAAGGCAGAGCAAGTGAGCCGTATTTATTGGGACACAATGCTCTTCATCTATTGGCTCGAAAACAACCCACAATACGCAAAGCGCGTTGGTGCAATCCGCACACGGATGCAAGAGCGCGGAGACCAGTTAATTACCGGTGCCTTCACATTTGGGGAAGTTCTGGCGGGCCCTTATCGTATAGGTGCGGTCAAAATTGCGGACGAAACTAAGCGCTTGCTGCGGAGTGCAGTTTCTGAGATTGTCCCTTTTACCTTTGAAACGGCGGACCATTACGCGCGCATTCGCGGAACCATGGGCGTTCCTCCCGCGGATGCGATCCATTTGGCCTGTGCCGCACAAGCCGAGACGGACCTTTTTCTCACCAACGACAAAAACCTCATTGGCAAGGTCATACCCGGCATTCAATTTATTGCGTCGCTTGACACGCAACTCCTCTGACGTTTCGAAATTGTGGATCTGCAGGAAAGTTGGTGAAGGCGACGGGAGTCGAACTTGAGGCGTTTGCGCGGCGTCTGAGCCGCGCGCCGAAATTTTGAGCGAAGTCGAAGGACCTGGAAAGTGGTTAGTGGTGAAGGCGGCGGAAGTCGAACCCGCCTCCGAAAATGTTACTGGTCAAGACACTACATGCTTATTCGCGTTGGTGCCCTTACCGCGTCTCCAATGATCATTCTTAGCGCTGCGGTACTGGTGTCTGGAACCCAGTGCCGGTTGCAGCAAAATGAGCCCCAGCCGGCCAGCGACGCGCCTGCGCGATACAGATGATGTGCAGGATCAGAAACACTGGCACGGCGAACGTCGTTATGTAGCTCATGGGCAGAACGGCCATGGCTGCGGTGGGGATTCCGCGCGGATCGATGATCCCGGCGAGCGTGCCCAGTGTTAGAGCGTTGACTAGGTCGGCGATTCCCAGGAACTGCCAGACGATGAATCCTCTGCGATGCGCGGGGTTCGCCAGCCAAAGCGCTGCGAACGGAGCCGTCGCACCGATGATGATGTCGCCCCATCCCGCCGATAAGGCGAAGTACGCGGGCAGAATCTTATAGGTGCCCAGGGCAAGGAACACAATGCCGGCCACGCGCACGCTTTGCACCAGCGTGACCGCGCGCGGGCTCAGAGACAGAACAAACTGCCGGAATCCCGACGACAATGCAAACCACATCAGGAACAGCACGACGGGTATGACCACGGCTAGGCCGAGCGCGATCGGCGGCGTGTTCGGAGCGTTCACGTACAGGTGCAGTGCGGAAGAAGAGAGGGCAAAGATTAACCAGGCTGCTAAAAGCCCGGCGCTTAGTTTGGCGTATTTCGACATAGCGAATCTCCTTATTCCCGATTTTTAGATTGTGACCTTTGCGGTCACTTCATTGGTTAGGTTCAACAGTTCGTTCCAGCGCTTGTTTCCGAACTGCGCACGTAATTCCCGCTGTAGTTTTTCCCAATGGGGAAGCGCACGCTTGTATTCGGCCCCGCCGGACTTGCTCAGGGAGAGCCGCCGTTCCCGGTGATCCTCGCCGGGGCGACTGGCGATCCAGCCCTGGCGCTCCATGATCGCGAGCGTGCGGGTGAGGGTGGTGCTGTCGATGGCCAGAATCTCTCCGAGAGTGCCCTGGGAAACTTCTCCGGCGAGGGACAACGCTTGCAGCAGAGTGAATTGCGTGGCCCTCAAGCCGAGTGGACGCAGAGCCGCGTCGTAGTGTTGGGTCAGCACCCGCGACGCCCGACGGAAACTGGCGCACATGCAGGAAAGAGCGATGGTGGGCGGCTTACTCATGCTTTCAATAGATGCATATACATCTAGTGCGATTCAGGAAATCTCGGGGTGATGGGCCCACTGTTCGCGTATCCGCGCGAAGAGTGAGCGGAAGAAAAGAATTTCAGAAGAACTTGGATGGGGCCCCGGCTCAAGGAAGCCTATTTGTTAAACCATGCACCCAGCTGCGATACGCGGCGCATGGGGAAGCGTAAATTAGCGCAGGCGTCAGGGTTCAGAGATCAGGAAACAGAAATCGGGAACTCCAAAATTCACACTTGACATTGACAGATCATCCACTACCATATGGTTGTGGATAAATTAGGTACAACGTTTGCGGCTTTGTCTGATCCAACCCGGCGGGCAATGATCGAACGGCTCTCCCGTGGGCCTGCCTCTGTGCATGGATTGACGGAACCGTTTGCACTCTCGCAGCAGATGATTTCAAAACACATTGCCTGCCTGGTGCGGGCGCGGATTGTAATCAAGACGAAGCGTGGACGAGAGAGTGTGTGCACGCTTAGGCCAGAGGCGATTAAGACGGTCAGCGACTGGGCGATTAGCTATCGCCGTTTCTGGGAAGAGAGTTTCGACAAACTGGATGTCGTTGTAAATCAAATGAAGAAAGAGGAGGCCAGAGATGACACAAAACACGGTTAGCGAAATTGAGCGGATGGTCGTTACAAGAGTTTTTGATGCCCCACGCGAGTTGGTTTGGAAGGCGTGGACAGACCCGAAGTACGTGATGCAGTGGTGGGGACCGAAGGGCTTTACTGCGCCCGTTTGCGAGATGGATTTTCGCGTTGG
>Ga0073928_10000790_pt1 | contig 67503 bp, 53 predicted proteins | sample PaiPotPPA55metaG_FD_76969 | JGI IMG/M metagenome (GOLD analysis project Ga0073928, IMG submission 76969) | Iron sulfur acid spring bacterial and archeal communities from Banff, Canada, to study Microbial Dark Matter (Phase II) - Paint Pots PPA... ... | reverse complement strand
TGGTGGTGCCCCCGATGGTGAAGCTGTCCGTGCCTACCGCGCCGCTGTAGCTGCCGGTGAAGCTGGGGTTGGCCGCTCCGTAGGCGCGGCTGGCGTTGGCCGCCGTCACCGTCAGGGTGGCCTTGTTGATAGTGACGGATCCGTTGACGAAGGTGAAGCTGTAGTTGGACGAAGAGAGTGTGCCCGCTGCGGTTGTGATCGGGTAGCTGCCGAAGTTGACCGGAGTCGCAGGACTGGTAGTCAGCGAAGGTGCGCCGCTGGTCGCGGTCGCCTGGGTGTCACCGTTGACGAAGCCGGTGACGCTGTAGCTGTAGGGTGCCAGCGCCGTCCCGTAGGCCACCGTCTGGCTGGCCGCCGTTACCACCAGCGTCGCCTTGGTCACCACGAGGGTCGCAGTCTGGGTGACCGGCTTGTAGTTGGTGGTATCAGTCGGGGTAAAGGTCACCGAAAGGGTCTGGGTGCCCTGGGGAAGAACCGCCCCACGAACCGGAGTGTAGACCAGCGTGCCCGGAAGGGAGCCCGCGACCGTCGCGTTCAACTGGGCTGCGCCCAGCGGTGTGCCGTAGCTGATCGGGCCGGCAGGAGTCCAGCTGATCACCGGCGTCACCTGGGTCACCGTTAAGGTGCCGTTGGTGGCCGCAACTGTGTAATTGCCCAGGTTTGCGCCCGTGGCCGAAGGCGTAATCGGATATGTCCCTGCAGCCGAGGCAAGAGTGGCCGTCGTCGAAAAGCTCTCGGTAAACGTGTCGCCGTTCTGCGCGCCGCTGATAGTGCCAGTGAAGCTGGGGTTCGCCGTGTTGTATGGCCGGGTGGCATCGTTGGCCGCGAGCGTTAGGATCGCCTTGTTGATGGTGACGGATCCGTTGACGAAGGTGAAGCTGTAGTTGGATGAGGAGAGCGTTCCCCCCGCAGTGGTGATCGTGTAGGCACCCACATTGACCGGAGTCGTGGGACTGGTGGTTAGCGTGGGTGCGCCGGTAGTCGCGGTCGCCTGAGTGTCGCCGTTGACGAAGCCCGTGATGGTGTAGCTGTAGGGTGCCAGCGCAGTCCCATAAACCACCGTCTGGCTGTTCGCGGTCACGGTAAGGGCAGCCTTGGTGACCAAGATGGTCGCTGTCTGTGTGACCGGCTTGTAATCTGTCGTGTCGGTCGGGGTAAAGGTCACCGACAGGGTCTGGGTGCCCTGGGGAAGAACCGCCCCAAGCGCCGGAGTGTAGATCAAGGTGCCCGGGATCGAGCCACCGACAGTCGCGTTCAACTGCGCTGCGCCCAGCGGTATGCCGTAACTGATCGGGCCGGCGGGGGTCCAACTGATCACCGGCGTCACCTGGGTCACGGTCAGGGTTCCAGGGTTGGTCACCACGGTGTAGTCGGCGAGGTTGGTTCCAGTGGCAGTCGGGGTGATCGGGTAGCTGCCCGCAGAAGACCCGATCGTCGCCGTAGTGGAAAAGCTCTCGGTGAAGGTGTCGCCGTTGTGTGCGCCGCTGATACTCCCGGTGAAGCTTGGATTGGCGGTGTTATACGAACGGCTGGTGCTGTTGGCGGTCACCGTCAGGGTGGCCGGGGTGATGGTTAGCGGCACCGTCTGGGTAACAGGCTTGTAGTCGGTCGTGTCGGTCGGGGTGAAGGTCACCGACAGGGTCTGGCTGCCCGCTGGCAGGACTGCGCCAACTGCAGGGGTGTAGACCATGGTGCCCGGTATGGTAACGCCCGCAACTGTCGCGGTCGCGTTGAGTTGCGCGTTGGTGAGACCGGTGCCGTAGGTGATCGGACTGGCAGGGACCCAGGTGATCACTGGCGTTTCCTGAGTCACCGTCAGGGTGCCAGGGTTGACCACGACGGTGTAGTTGGTCAGGTGAGTCCCGGCAGCCACTGGTGTAATCGGATATGTCCCCACAGCCGAGGCAAGAGTCGCTGTCGTCGAGAAGCTCTCGGTGAAGGTGTCACCGTTGACCGCGCCTGTAATAGTTCCGGTGAGCGTTGGGTTCGCCGTCTTGTAGACGCGGCTGGCGCTGTTGGCGGTCACCGTCAGCGTCGCTGGGTTGATTGTGATCAGACCGTTGGCGGAAGTAAAACTATAGTTAGATGAGGCCAATGTGCCGACTGAGGTGTTAAGCGTGTAGCTGCCCACATTGACGGGGGTCGCAGGGGTTGTGCTCAGCGTGGCGGCGCCGGTGGTGGCCGTCGCCTGAGTATCGCCGTTGACGAAGCCCGTGATGCTGTAGCTGTAGGGTGCAAGCGCCGTCCCGTAGGTCACCGTCTGACTGTTGCCCGTCACGAGGAGGTTGGCCTTGGTGACCACGAGATTCACGGTCTTCGTTGCCGTCCCGTAAAGCGGATTGGTAGCAGTGAACAAGACGCTGAGAGGAACGGTACCGACGGCAGGAACGGTTCCGGCAGGCGGAGTATAGGTGTAGCTTCCCGGTATCACAGTGGGAGTAGCTGAAGTGCTGAGCGACATCGCCATTATCACGACGTTGCGATTGTTAGGCAGCGTAATGCTCTGCACAATCTTTGTGCTATCGAGGGCTATTTGATAGCCGTACAGATCGGCCGGGGGGTTTACTAGTTGACCTCCGCTTCCAGTATTTCGATACGAGGTAACCAAAATAATGGTTTCACCGGTGTAGCTGGCAGGTTGTATCCAGCTGCTGAGGCTGACATTTACGGTTGCGGTCGTGCCGTCGGTATAGGTGATCTTGAAGGGTTGCGCGGTCTGTCCGGTTGTAGTCGCCGCACCAATCATAGTCAGTCCAGCAAAATTCCCCTGAGGCAGCGCAATGGTCGTGCTTGTGACGGCGCTCGGAAGATTCGCAGGGCCTAATGAATATGTCTGTCCGTTCCAAACGACGGAAGAACCAATGATGGTGGACGAGTAAGCATTTCCGCCATTGTCGAAGCCTCCAGTCGAGAAGAGCGATCCGTCGCTCTGAAAGGCATTGACGCGGTAGTAGGGCGAGAGCGAAACAGATGTTGTTCCCGGTATCGTCTGGGCGACTGCGTTGAGTTGTGTCGAACTGAGCGCTGTCCCGTAGGAGATCGATGCGGGCGTAGGCCAGACGAGGTTCACGGAGTTCGCCGGGTTGACAAGTTCCAGCACACTTGCGGTGGCGCCCGTGTAATCTGTCTGGTCGGTCGGAGTGAATGTAGCGGAAAGGGTATTTTCCCCGGTGGGAAGGACGGTGCCCGAAGGCGGAGTATAAGCTATCGTGCCCGGCACCGGCGGACTGACAAGCGCCATCGCGAGCATCACTATATTTCGTGTCGGCGGAAGCTGGATACTCTGAACGATCTTCGTGCTGTCCAGTGGAATCTGATAGCCATAGACGCACGTCAGGTGGGCATCTCGGCCGCCACCGGAAGTATCGCGATACGGGACGCAGGTTATTTCTGACTCGCCGGCATAGTTCAACGGAAACACCCAGTCACTCAGGCTTTGCGTCACTGATGCGGTTGTTCCGTCGGTATACGTGACGACGAAGGTGTTCGCGGCCGCCACATTATTGACCATCGAACCCAGCATATTGAGACTGGCGTAATGTCCGGCCGGAAGGGTGATGGTCGTATTGCTGACCGCATCGGGTGCGCTGACGGGCCCTAACTGGTAGGTGATGTCATTCCAGGTAACGGAAGTTCCCAACAAATTGGACGAGTAGGCATTGCCGTCTGCATCAAATCCCCCGGTGCCGAAGCTAGAGCCATCGGGGTAGATACCGCTGACGTTGTAGAAAGAGGAGAGGGGGACCATGTTGTAGACGGCCACAGTCGCGTCGAGTTGAATTCCGCTCAACGCCGTACCGAAGGAGATCGGCGCAGGGGTCGCCCAACTGATCTGAGGAGTCGCGGGATTCACGACCAGGGTTACGCTGGCCGTAGCGATGGTGTAACTGGTCGAGTCCGTTGGAGTAAAAGTAACGTTGAGGGTATAGGTGCCGGCCGCAAGCAAGGTGTACATCGGCTGGCTATAGGCAAACGTTCCCGGTACGTTTGCTGTTGCGTTTAACTGCGTGCTCGACAGCAGCGTCCAATAGCTGATGGGACGGGGAGTAGCCCAGGTAATCACGGGGGTTGTCTTGCCAACGATAATCCCCAACGCGGGTGAGGTGCTGGCTATGAAGTTGTTATCCCCCGGGTAGAACGCGGTGATACTGCGAGTGCCCGTCGCGAGACTCGTAATGTTCAGGGTTGCTACTCCACCCGAAACAGTCGCTGTTCCGATTGTCGCGGTGCCGTCTTTAAAGACGACGCTGCCGGTTGGTGTCAGTGCGCCTACAAGTGAAGGCTGCAGCGTTGCCGTAAGGACTACCTGCTGTCCAAAGGAGGGAGTGGTCGTGTTCGCGCTCAGAAGCGTGGATGTCGTTACTTTCGTCGATTGAAGCGACAACGTATCGGAACTGGCGGCGAAGTTGCTGTCTCCCACATAGGATGCTTCTACCGTATGGTTGCCGCCAGTGCCAGGAACGGAGATGCCCGTAATCAGTACGCTCGCAGTGTCCGTCAACTGGTTCAGCAGAATGCCCACGCTATTCTGGTTGCTGTTTGCGACTGCCAGGTCAGCGGTGCCGTCGCCGTTGAAGTCTGCTGCCGCAACCGCAACTGGAGATGTCGTTCCAGTGCCGGTACTGAACGGAGAGGCGGTGGCCGCCGTAAATACGGTACCCGTACCGGTACCCAGCATGATGGTAACGTTGTTGTCCGATTTGTTTGTGACGGCAAAATCGACCTTGCCGTCTGCATTGAAGTCTCCTGCAACAATAGACACAGGGTTGTTACCAGTGGTAGGTGCGCCTGCCAGCAACGAAAAAGTGCCATCGCCATTGCCTTTGAAGATATCCACCCTTTTTGCGCTGCTCTCCGCTACTGCGAGATCAAGCAGGCCGTCACCGTTGAAGTCCGCAACGGCGATGGCAGCGGGACTGGTTCCAGCCCCGGTACTGAACGGCGATCCGGTAGCCGCAGTAAATGTAGTGCCGCTACCGTTGCCTCGCATAACGCTGATCGTGTTGTCGGTCAGGTTGGCGACAGCAAAGTCGAGGTTGCCGTCGCCGTTGAAGTCTCCAGCAACGATGGAGGACGGACCTGTGCCAACTGCAATCCCAAGAAGCGTAACATTGGAAAACGCGCCGGTGCCGTCACCTTGCAAAATATCTACCGCACCACCGGTCGCGGTAGTGCCGGCCACAGCAATATCCGGGATACCGTCTCCGTTGAAGTCTCCGACCGCAATGGAGGTTATGGTCAGCAGGGAGACGGAATAAGTAGCGTGGTTGCTGAAGGTGCCGTCTCCGTTTCCAAGCCGAACCCAGACCGTTTTGTCGGTGGAATTTGCCACGGCAAAATCCAGATTGCCGTCTCCATTGAAATCTCCTGCAACAATCGCGACGGGGCCGTTCCCGGTTGTTCTGGTCGTTCCCGATGCCGTAAATCCACCCGCACCGTTGCCGTTCAGAATGCTTGTAGTGTTGTCGCCGCTGTTCAGTACAACGATATCGATCTTGCCATTGTTGTTGAAGTACCCAGCAACCACACCCAATGGGTTGTGGCCTACGCCAATGGGTGAGCCGACGGCTGTTACAGTCTGTTCTCCGAACGTCCCCGCACCCAGCCCCGCGACGCCCAGCAGCAGGTTGCTGTTATTCGTATCCAGAAGAGATACATTTCCAGTGGGTGAAAAGTTTAGACTGCCAACTCCCACGATGGTCGTGGTCAGTGAATAGTTCCCTGTCGTGCCGCCAGTCTGAACTAGGCTGGCAACTGTCGGATACAGGCCTGTAAGAGTTACACTTTGAGGCGCTGAGGAGCTGGTTAAATAAGTCGTTGGCGTTTTGAAACCATTGAAGGTGGCAACGATGGAATGCGTGCCGATTCCACCAAGCTCCAGGTGCAGAACTGCGTTGCCGGCTGTTCCGTTTGCCGACTGTACCTGAACGGTGCCAAGCACCTGCGTGATGCTGTTGTAGGTGTCGCGGAAGGTAACTGTACCACCCGTCAGCGCGGTTGTACCAGCCTTTACCGCGGCCGTCATCGTAAATACGGATTCGTTGGCCGCACTCGTTGGAGTCACTGTAAGCGTGGTGGTCGTGGCAGTCTGCGCGCCCGCCACGGCATAGGACATCACGATCAACAAAGCCGCGCACAGAGAAGTTAATGGATTTCTCCGGAGAGTCGCTCTTCCGCGACCTTTTGCCTCTTTAGAGCCACCCTGGCGTCCGCCAGAATTTTGCGGCAAGCCAATTGCTTCAAGATGTATTGCCGCAAAAAAGCGGAACTGCGAAAACACACCTTCGGCAGCAGCTGCTAGGGACGGCGAGCTCCACGTCGGCTTGACGGACAACACTGATCGGCAGAAACGGAGCAGAGACGGAGTACTCCGTGAAACTTTCATAATTGCAGGCATTTCTAACCTTTCGACTGACGGAGCGAACTGGTATTCGTCTTTTGGAAAGCCCTTCGTGTCATGCAGGACAGAGAGGTTTTCTCTGCAAAGGCCTCTGTTTTGCGTTACGGTAAGCAACATTTTTTTGAACTACAGATGGCTTGCCAACGCCGAGAAAATCTCTGGAGGGAGCTCGGGGAAATCAAATCTCTGGAAAAAGCCTCTTGACTCTCAACTCAAAGCCCTTTTCGCTGATCTGCCAGTCGTGCATGTTGAACCTTCATCTTCTAGGCGCAGAACTATTTCCCACTTCGGGAAAAATTTCTGCGCCAAAAGCATCATGACTTGGCAGGTAAATTCGGGGTATGGCACGTCATGTGCAGTCGCATACCAATAAGTTGTAGAGAATTGAATTGGGTGGAGGATGGCGCGGATGTGCCCCAGCATCTCTATTCTTTCTGGTTTTTGGCTGTCGTCATCAGCATCCGTGGCGCTTGGCTCATCCAAAGCCCCAAAGTGTCATTTAGATTCGGAGAGACGCGGCCATTTCATCCACTGCGCGCAGATAGGTATTTGAACTAACACGAAAGCGTCATACCTTGTGTATAGAGAAGAGGTACATCGCATGAAAGTATTGAACATTGTGTTGCGCAAGCTGATCTCGCTTAGCTGCTTTGCGGCCGCGGTGGGGTCAGGCGTATTGATGGCCGGCAGTGATACCGCCGACGCGCAACAGTTGAACCTGAGCCGCGGCGATTCCACTTTACTTGTCGAGCCTTACGCGCCGAACATCGTACGTGTAAGCCTGAGCCTGCGTCGGGACGATGCTCTGGCAGCCCCCGGCTACGGCATCACAGCCACACCGCAGCCCACCGGCTGGGTCGCCGAGAAAAACAAGTCCGGCGATGTGCTACGGTCGTCGCGGATGGTCGTAACGGTCTCCCCTGAGGGAGGCAAGCGGATGCCGACGGGTACGCAGGCAGATATCGCGAAGTTCTTCAACGGGTCCACACCAGGGCTCGGTCTCTCGATCAGAACCTCGGAGGGTGCCTCGTTGCTGGAGATGCGCGGGTGGCAGATGTCAGTGCCCAACCACAAGGATGGCAACGCAGATATCCTCTACGATCGCCGGCCGACCGATCCGCCGTTCTTCCAGGTGGGCGCGACCTTCGCCTCGCCGCCGGACGAGCACTACTACGGCCTCGGGCAGAATCAGGAAGGATATCTCGATCGTCGCGGACACGTCGTGCGCTGTGCTCACGACTATAATGCCCCCTCAGGCCAGAGCGTCTGCGTTCCCTTCGTCGTCACCAACAAGGGCTACGGCATCGTGTGGGACAATCCTTCGGCGACGACTGTCTCCTTCAGCTTCAACGACTCCACACGGTGGACCTCGGATGTCGGCCAGCGCGTCTCGTTTTTCGTCATCGCAGGCAAGACGTACGACGAGATCTACTCCGGGTATCGCCTTCTGACCGGTGACACTCCGATGCTGCCGAAGTCTGCGTACGGTTACATCCAGTGTAAGCAGCGGTATTCCAGCCAGGAAGAGCTAATGGCTGTCGCCAAAGGCTATCGTGAGCGGCACTACCCTATCGACGACCTTGTCATCGACTGGTTTCACTACACGAAGATGGGTGAGATGGACATGGACCCCGCGAAGTGGCCCGATCCCACGGCCATGAACAAGCAGCTTCACGAGATGAACTTTCACACAATGATCAGTGTGTGGCCGCGCTTCGTCCCCGAAGACCGTTACTACGCGACTGTGCTGAAAAATGACTGGTTCGAGAAGCTTGCCGACGGCACTCCAACAAATGGCTTACCCTACGACCGCGCGGGGTCAGACATCGATACGACAAATCCGGAGGCAGCGAAGTGGTACTGGAGCATCGTCAAAGAAAACTACGTCAGCAAAGGCTTCGATGCCTTCTGGGCCGATGAGACTGAGCCCGATCTGCCGCCGAATGGAAGCTACTTCCACGTCGGCCCCGGTACGCAGTTCTTCAACGTCTATCCACTCTTCCATACAGCAGCTTTTTACCACGGCTTTCGCGGGGACACGCAGACGCGCGCGCTCATTCTCGCTCGGGACTCCTACCTCGGAGCACAACACAATGGAGCGATCTTCTGGTCCTCCGACATTAGCGGCAACTGGGACACGCTAAAGCGCCAGATACCAACGGGGATCAACTTCGTAGCCTCAGGCATGCCTTATTGGAGCACCGATATCGGCGGCTGGCAGTATCTGGCCGCGAACCACAAGCCTGACCGCGCGCCTCTGCTCGATCCCTCGGACGCGCGCGAGAATATCGGCCACTATGACGACTATCCCGAGCTGTACGTGCGATGGTTTGAGTACGGCGCATTTCAACCGAACTTCCGCAGCCACGGCAGCCGCCCTCACAACGAGGTCTGGTCCTACGGCAAACAAGCCGAGCCGATTCTTGCAAAGTATCTTCGTCTGCGCTACCAACTCATGCCGTACCTCTACTCATTAGCCCACAGGACGCACGAGACCGGAGCGCCGTTCATGCGCGGCCTCTTCATGGACTTCGGCAGTGATCCAAACGTCGCGAACATCGGCGACGAGTATATGTTCGGGCCCGCTCTGTTAGTCGCCCCTGTGACCGAGCAGGGCCGAATCAGCCGCGAGGTCTACCTGCCGGCGGGTACCGACTGGTACAACTTCTGGACAAATGAGCGCGTGCGTGGCGGGCAGACAATCACGGTCAATGCACCCATCGACATCATTCCGCTCTTTGTGCGTGCCGGTTCGATCCTTCCTCTTGGGGAGCCGGTCGAGAGCACGAACGAGATCCAGAAGATCGCCAACCTACGCGTCTATCCGGGAGTTGATGCTGACTTCGAGCTCTACAACGACGACGGCACGACCTATAACTACGAGAAGGGTCAGTCCGAGTTGACTCATCTCCACTGGTCCGACGCAACGGGAAAGCTTTCGCGCTCTGGCGCCACGCTGCATGTGGTATCGGAGAACAGCCTGATAGAGGTGGTTGCGGACAAGCGGTAAGAAACCATGGGCGGCGCGATTCGTTCCTTGTCGCGGGCTATGTTCGGGACAGTCGGGGCTATGTTCTGGACAGTCGGGGCTATGTTCTGGACAGTCGGGGCTATGTTCTGGACAGTCGGGGCTATGTTCTGGACAGTAATGATGACCGCAATACGGTCTTCCTGAGACCATGAACGCGAGATCGTCACGACACATAGTGGTACTTTGTCTCAGTCCGTAGTGAGTCCAAATCTGTTGGATTCCAACAAGGAATTGAGCATCTCAACCTGATTGAATTGCAGATTGTGGGCTTGCAAAGAGAAGGGGCGGCATGCAAGCTGATACCTATGCCCGAACTCCCGGACATAGCCGCTTACCTCAGTGCGCTTGAGCCGCGCATTATTGGTCAGCGACTCGTGGGAGTTCGACTGGCTAGCGCCTTTCTACTTCGAACCGCGCAACCCCCGCTCGCGAGCGTAGAGGGCCGTGTCGTCCGCGAACTGAGACGCATCGGCAAGCGCATCGCCATCGGCCTGGACGGCGATCTCTGGCTGGTGCTTCATCTCATGATTGCAGGTCGACTGCACTGGCGACCTAAAGAGACTAAATTGGCAGGCCGCAACACCCTGGCGGCCTTCGATTTTCCCAACGGATCCCTCGTACTCACCGAAGCCGGTACCAAGCGTCGCGCATCGTTGCACGTCCTTAGCGGTGAAGAAGACCTGCGATCCATCGACCCAGGGGGAATTGATATCTTTTCCAGTGATCTCAACTCATTTCGAGCTGCACTGACGGCGGAAAACCGCACACTCAAGAGAGCTCTAACCGACCCCCGGCTGGTGAGCGGTATCGGCAACGCATATTCGGATGAGATCCTGCACGCGGCGCAGTTGTCTCCAATCACCCTCACCCACAAGCTGGAAACGCAGGAATGGGAGAGACTCTACGCTGCAACGCGCCAAACACTTGAGCTCTGGATGGACCGGCTGCGCGCAGAAGCCCAAACCGGTTTCCCCGAAAAGGTGACCGCGTTTCGCAAGGATATGGCAGTCCACGGACGCTATGAAGAACCGTGTCCGAGATGCGGCGACAAGATTCTTCGAATTCGCTACGCAGACAACGAAACGAACTACTGCGCCCGCTGCCAGACAGGCGGAAAAGTTCTTGCCGATCGCAGCTTATCCCGGCTCCTGGGATCGGACTGGCCGCGAACTCTCGATGAACTCGAAGCCCTTAAACGGCGCTGACGCATCTCAAATGTTTGATGTTGGTCCCATCTATATTAATGAACCCGTATCGAAACCAACCGCGGCTGCAGCGGCACGCCGCCGCGAATGTTTACCTCCAGCAATGCCTCAAAATTATGGACTTTTTTGTCGAAGCTCACCTGGCGCATCAGCTCGGCCGCTGTCCCTGGCTCTAACGCGTACTCAATCGCCGCCTGCGTGCCGAGCGTGGTCAAGCCGCTAAAGACAAACATCTTGTGATCGGGCTGAATCCCCGGTAGAAGTGCGACAACAGCGTAGTCCTCGGTTAGCGGATGTTCCGGACGAAGATAAACCTGCGGCTCCCCAGGACGAGGATGATGATTCACGATCCCCGCAGCATCCGCGGTCGCCGTCAGCGTAAAGTCCTGCGTGGACGGCAAAAGCTTGAGCGATCCATTCTCCGCAACCGAACCGATAAAGATCAGATTGCGCGACCTGGCCTCGTCCCAGGTCACCAAAGGGCTTCGTTTAAGCAGAAACTCAGCATGCCGGCTATCAAACATCTTCGTAAGCTCATGTACGGAGACAAGCTCGCCGATTCCGGTGTAATTGTCGACCAACTCCCCTGAGTGTTCCTCTGAACCATCGCTGGCCGCGTATCGCATCCCGCTCTTTGCATCTCCCACAAAGAGAGCGTTGCTATAGATGACCAGGGGTGGATCTCCCGCGAGGAACGGCGCCCACAGTTGTTGCAGTGGTTTACCAACAGCAGCCTGTCTCTGCCAGCGGAATGCCACCGCAAGAGATAAACAAAGCAGCAGAGCAAAGCCCGCTCCAGCCAGAGTCAACCAGCCCCGCTGCCGTTCAACCTTATCTCCCTTATCTCCGTGGACCGGTTCAGGGAGCAGAATCTCTTTCGTCTCCTCGACATGAATCGGCGCGAGTGTCGCTTTGATCTTGATGGAACTCTCGACAGGCGGTTCTCGGATGAACTCAACACGTGGCAGGAAGACAGGAAGGTAATGCCCCTTTGGAATCTCAATGACCGTGGGCTCAGACGCCCCCTCGGCATTGAAGTACGCGGCGAGCTTGTGCCGCAAGAGGCGTGCCTGACTGCGGACGATGCTGTCTTCGCTGGAATTGAAACCGGGCGGCCGCTGAAAAACCTGTATCCCAATCTGCTGTTCCGTCGCGTCCTCCGGTCTCTCGCGAATAGCGCACGCGGTTACGTGGAGCAGAAAATCGCGTAAGCGAGCCGAACCGGCAAGATGCGGACTTTCAATAACTCGTTGTACGAGATCCCAGCGTATATCCCCTGCAAATTTTTTTACGTCTTCTTTAATGGCTTCCAAAATTCTGTTCCGGGTACGGTTTTCATTTATCGTTCGACAATTTCACGGTCAATTTCACCGTCAAATCACGGTGAACCTAGCGTTCAGGTGGTCCATTTCTCAATTCAACTGCATCTACCAAGCATCTTGCACAGGGACAACACTTGCCAAGTCCTGAGGTGCGATTTCACAACTTATTTGGATGCCCACTACCGGAGGTTTGGCGATGAAAATTTCTAAGAGACAGGTATGCCTGGGAATGTTCCTGGCAGCAATGCTGCTGGTCGGACGTTTTGGATTTGCACAGGCGATCTACGGATCGCTTTTTGGGACCGTCGTTGATAACACTGGCGCAGTAGTTCCAAACGCCAAGGTGACGGTAACAGACACCGCCAAGGGAACCCAGACCGTAGCCCAAACTAACGGAGAAGGATATTGGCGCGCAGACAACTTGATTCCCGACACTTATACAGTTCGGGTTGAATCCGGGTCGTTTGCACCCGGCCACGCAGAAGGTGTGGAAGTTAACGCCGGAGCCTCTCAGGTAGTCAATGTAGCCCTTCAGGTCCAGGGCTCGCAACAATCCGTCACCGTCACCTCCCAGGTTCCGCCTCTGAAGACAGACCGTGCCGAGGTTTCCGAGATCCTCAATGAACGCTCCATTCAGGAGCTACCTAATCTTACTCGCAACTTTACGGCCTTTGCTCTGCTTACCCCCGGTATGCAGCACTCCTCCTTCAACATCCTCGGCCCCGAGAACCCACAGGGCGGATTGGCGTTGAACTCCAACGGCTCGAACTACGGCGTACAGGGCTTCCTCCTGGACGGGACCGACAACCGCGACCCTGTACTGGGCATCATCGTCATCAATCCCACCCTGGACTCTATCGGTGAACTCAAGGTCACCACGCAGAACTACGACGCAGAGTTCGGCGGAGCAGCCGGCGGCATCATCAGCGCCAGCACCAGGTCGGGAAGCAATAACTTTCATGGCGACGCCTTCTGGTTCCGTCATAGCGATGCGCTGGAGGCGCGCGATCCCTTCGCCCAGGCTCTCGCCGATCCCGTTACTCGCCGTTTTATTCCAAGCACGCTCTATAGTCAGTTCGGCGGTAGGCTCGGAGGACCGATCATAAAGGATAAGGCCTTTTTCTTCATCGACTACCAAGGCCTACGCCAGCGGCTCGGCGCCAGCTTCTTACAATCTGTCCCGACAACCACGGTGCGCAATACCTGCCTCGCAGCGGGAAGCACCACCTGCGACCTGAGCCAATACATCACCTCCGGCTCCGTCTATAAATACCCCGTCTCCGGCGGTACTCCTGTCGCTTACGCGCCAAACGCCGTTCCAGTATCAGCGCTCTCTCCGCAAGCCATCAACCTCCTCCGGCAGCTTCCCTCTCCTAACACGACCTCCTCCTCCCTGACGCAAAACAACTTCGCCGCTTCGGGAAATGGAACCGACAATGGCGACCAGGCGGACATTCGTCTCGACTATCCGGTCAACGCCAAAATCAGAACCTTCGGCCGTTATGACTATGCCCTCTATCGGCTTGCCGGAGCCCCCGCCTTCGGTGCCATCGGTGGTCAGGGCTTCGGTATCACCAACACAACCGGTACTTCCACCGTTCAGAATCAAAGCGTCGCGGTAGGTGCCGACGACGTCGTAAATGCCAGCTTATTGACCGATGTTCGTTTCGGGTTCTTCAGCTATCACGTCTCCGAGAACAAGTTCTCCGGCGGAACCCCCGCTACGGCAGCCGGCATCCCAAACCTCAACACAGTCCCCGACACCAGCGGCCTGCCTTCTTTCAACATCACCGACAGCAGCATCAGCAACTTCGGCAATCAGAACTGCAATTGCCCCTTGCTCGAAAGCGAGCAGGTCTTTCAAGTCAACAACAACTGGACCAAAGTCATTGGCAATCACACAATCAAGTTTGGTGGCGACGTCCGTTACGCCCTCAATCTTCGCAACTCCAGTGACAACAACCGCAGCGGCGTCCTCAACTTCAACAACGGCGCCACTTCTGGTCCCAACGGCACTGGCTCTGGCCTGGCATCGCTCCTCTTCGGCGATGTCAATGAGTTTCAGCGTTTCGACGTCTACCAGAACAATGCGGCGAATCGTCAGAAGCGCCTCGCCTTCTATGGTCAGGACAGCTATCGCGTAACTCAGAAGCTCACCGTGAACTACGGCGTGCGTTGGGACATCATCTATCCTGAGACCGTCAACGCAGCGGGTAACGGAGGATTCGCCTCCCTTGTCAGCGGCGGAACGCGTGTCGTCGGCGTCGCTGGCATCGGCACCAACGGCAACCAGAAGATGGACTACCTCAACCTTGCAGGCCGCCTCGGCTTTGCCTATCAAGTGCTGCCGAACACAGTCGTGCGCGGCGGGATCGGTCAGGTATATGACACAGTAGGCTACTTCGGCACTCTCTTCGGCAGCGTTCTCACTCACAATCTGCCGGTCCTCGCCAACGAAGACATCACCGCCAACAACGCAATCGGGCAGTACGCAACCACGCTGGCAGCGCCTCCACAGCGCCCGGCCGCTCCAACAATCCCGGCCAACGGCATCATTCCGCTCAGCAACACCTTCAACCCGCAGTTCCGCCCCGAGCGCATTCAGTTGCCCAAGGTCGATCAGTGGAACGTCGCGGTCCAGCAACAGTTCGGCTCCAACATGACACTTGAGCTCGCGTACGTCGGCAACCACGCGGAGCGTATCTACCCCGGCGAGACCTACGGCTATGATCTCAACGCTCCGATCCTTCCGTCATCTCCTGCTGAAATTGCCTCGGGCGACATCGCCACTCGCCGTCCGTTCTACAACAAGTTCATCTCAACCTATAACGGCGCGCCCGCCATCTGCTGCAGCAATGGCATGACCTCGGCCGCCCCTTCAGCCAATGCGCGTTACAACTCCCTGCAGACCAAGCTCGACAAGCGCTTCGCCCACGGATTGCAGTTCAATGCGAACTACACCTGGTCGAAGGCGCTCGGCTATGCCAACGACAACGTCTTCGCTCGTTATCCACGTGTCAGCTTCGGCCCCAACGACACCAACCGCGAGCACCTCTTCGTCATCAGCGGCGTCTATCAGCTCCCCTTCGGCAAGGACCGCATGTTCCTGTCGCACAGCGGCCGTCTCATGGACTACCTGGTCGGCGGCTACAGTCTCAGCGGCTCCTCCACCTGGCAATCCGGTGCGCGCTTCACCCCAACCTACGCCGAGTGCGGCCTGGATCAGGACCTCGACAACAACTTCAACGGGCCGGGTCGCAGCAGCGACTGCCGTCCCAACAAAGGAAGTGGAGCCTTCACCCTTAAGGCAGGCGGTCTGAACCCAGTTACGCATTCGGTCCAGTACTTCACGCCGTCAACGACTCCCGTCGGTACTGGGTCGAGCCCGTTCGGTCGGCCCGCCTTCGCAACCTTCGGCAACATCGGCCGCAACCCCTTCGTCGGCCCCCGTCAGTACATGGCGGACGCTGCCATCCTGAAGGACATTCCGATCATGGAGAGCGTCAGAGGTCAGTTCCAGTTCCAGGCCTTCAACGTCTTCAACCACCCCGTACTCGATATCCCCAACGCCTCCGGCGCACGCTGTGTCGACTGCTCCAACGGCGGTGTTATCACCAACATCGACCCCAACGTTGGCATGCGGCAACTGCAGTTCGCCTTCCGCGTGGAGTTCTAATCAGCTCGATCGACTGAAAAGGGCTGCCGATTACTTTTCGGCAGCCCTAACCTGTCCATCCCTTTGTCATCGAGCCATAGTTTGAGCTACTGTGTACCCTCGTCTACTGTGTACATCGTCCCAACAACGAGGAGCGATCTGTTTCGTATGATCAAGGCTAGTTCAAAGCATCGCTCTACTCTGGTTCTCGGCATTCTTCTTGCGCCGCTTGTAGTTTTCTCCTCTGCTGCCGCACAAGGAACGCTTCAGCCGATGCCGCAATTTCCCCTTTCAGACGGCCCTCTCATCATTCGCCAGGCAGTTCAGCCGCAGCATCCTTTCACGGTAACCGGTTCAACCGGAGCCATCCTCGGCCTTCAGAACGGCAACATCGAACTATGGACGCTTCCCACCAAGGTCTTCACCAACCTTCACCTCGTAGCCGAACTCGACGGCTACACCGTACCCATCGACCTGAACGCCGCCGCCGCAACGATTGACGTTCAGCCCGACCACACCACCATCACCTACTCCCACGCCGCGATTACCGTTCGGCAGCAGATGTTTATCCCCGCGGGCGAGAGCAACCAGGCGCAAGGCGCAATCATCTTCTTCGAGATCGAGTCCATCCGCCCCGCGACCATCACCATCTCCTTCGAACCCGCGATGGTCCAGGAATGGCCCGCACCATTCTTCGGCCGACCCAGCGCAAGTTGGCTCCCCATCAACACCGGCGGAGCCTTCGTTCTCTCCACCGACAACCCAGCGATCTTCGGCATGGTAGGAATGCCCAACGCAACCTCCGGACCGATGGCTCCCTACCAGGAGCGCCCGCAGGCGATGCCCCTGCAGTTCAAACTTCGCTTCGACCCCACTAAAGACCAGCACCGCTTCTTTCCATTGATCGCAGAAGTCAGCCAGTCAGGCGAAAAAAACTCTCCCGCAGCCATTGCCGCCATGCAGAGCCGTCTCATCGCAACCACGAATGCGCTTCCCGAAATCTATCGCCTGACCCGCGACTACTACGACCACTTCTTCGACAACCGTCTGACCGTCCACACTCCCGACCCACACTTCGACGAGGCGATGCGATGGGCGGAGATCGCAATCGATCAGGCAAAGGTCCGCACTGGCAGCGAAACAGGGTTAGTTGCAGGCTGGTATCCATCGTTCGACTCCACACGTCCCGGCTTCGGCTGGTACTTTGGCCGCGACACCCTGTGGACCCTCTACGCCGTCAACAGCTACGGCGATAAAACATTAGCAAAGCAGGCCCTCGAGTTTCTCGCCAAACGCCAGCGCGCAGACGGCAAGATGATGCACGAGTACTCGCTGACCGCAGACAACCTTCACGGCGATCTCGACTGGGCGACACTCGGCTACGAATACGCCGCGGCAGACGCAACTCCACTCTTCATCATGGCCGTCGCGGACTACGTTCGCACCACCGGCGATCTTGACTTTTTGCGCGCCCACTGGGACCAGGTAAAAAAAGCCTACGAGTTCGACCGCGCCCACAACACCGACGGCGTCTACGACAACAGCCAGGGCACCGGCTGGGTTGAAGCATGGCCGCCAAAGATGCCGCACCAGGAGATCTACCTCGTCGCCCTCGATCAGGCCTCCAGCCAGGCCATCGCGGACATGGCAAAGCTCATGCAGGATCAAACGCTCGCCGTCAGCGCAACCGCTCAATCCAAACACATCGCCGACGTCATCGCCAGCTACAGACAAGGCGACGGCACCTACGCCTTCAGCCGCAACCCCGACGGCACTTTCGACCAGACCTCAAGCATCTTTCCCGCCGTAGCCCTATGGACACAAAAAGAATCTCTCCCCAAACCGGACACCATGCTGTCGCTGTGGGCCTCACATCACTTCGCCACCGACTGGGGTCTGCGCTCGGTAAACGACACAGCCGCCGTATTCGATCCCATCAGCTACCACCAGGGTTCAGTATGGCCACTGTTCACTGGATGGGCATCGCTCGCACAGTATCGCTCCGACCGCCCTCTCGCCGGATACGCCGCTTTGATGCGCAACGTCGACCTCACCTGGGCTCAGGACCCGGGCTTCGTGACCGAAGTCCTCTCCGGCAGATTCTTTCAGCCGCTCGGACGCAGCAGTTCGCATCAACTCTGGTCCTCGGCCATGGTTCTCTCTCCCGCCATCCGCGGCCTTTTCGGCATCGACGTCGACGCTCAGCACCGCACCCTCCGTCTGCAGCCGCATCTTCCTGCCACGTGGGACTTCGCAGAACTGCGCAACGTGCGGGTCGGCAACGACCTCTACAACATCACACTCAAACGCGATCGCAATCATCTATTGGCGACCGTCCGCTCGGAGCAACCGACCGTGCTGTGCCTCAACACTCAAAACGAAACATGCAACGACCGAGCCACCACCGCCCGAACCATCTCCCTGCCCCTGCCTCCAGTCGAAGTCTCTCTACCAGAGCAGCAACTCCCCGAAGCTGGCAGCCCCACAACCCAGGCCCGAGTCATCGACGAATCCTACGAGCCCGAACACCTGTCTCTGACGCTGGAAGGCCTCGCCGGAACAACAGTCGATCTCTTTCTGAGAAGAAATATGCCGAGCCCATCAGGCAAGCGCACCACCGATATCAAGATCGAGGGAGCCGAAAAAATCGGTGACAACCTCCGAGTCACCTTCCCGCAAGGTTCAGGATTTGTCACGCAACAGCTGCGTATCTCCTGGCCAAGATAAGCGCACGCGTTCATGGCGAGCTACGGGATGCGTCGGGAACTCGCCTCTGCTCTCCCAGCGAATCATTCGGTTTCACCGCAGCAGTCTAAACTCGGACTCATGGCTGCGAACGACAACTCCCGTTTAAAATAGAAGAAAAGAAAACAGCCAAGCCTCCACCTGTGCCCGAAACCTTCGCTATTGCGCAGCAGCCAATCACGTTTCAGACAAATCCAGCCTCCTTGCATGTCCGATAACTTCGCCCAACTCGTCAAGCAGCAGGCCGACATCGTCCGCATCATCGGCGACTACCTCAAGCTGCGCAAATCCGGAGCCCAGAACTACACTGGCCTCTGCCCCTTCCACAAGGAAAAGACCGGCTCCTTCTCCGTCAACGCCACCCACGGCTACTTCTACTGCTTCGGCTGCCACGAAAAAGGCGATGTCTTCACCTTCGTCATGAAGATGGAGAACATCAGCTTCCCCGAAGCCGTCAACGCTGTCGCCACCAAGTGCGGCATCTCCCTGCCCAAGCGAGAGCTCAGCTCCCCGCAAGAAGCACGCGAAGCCGGTCTACGCCGCCAGCTCCTCGACATCCACGAAGCCGCAACCCAATACTTCGAAGCCACCCTCAAAGCCCCCGAGGCCGCCCGCGCACGCGAATATCTCACCGGCCGCGGCGTCACCCCCGAAACCATCGCAAAATTCCGCATCGGCTACGCCCCCGACGACTTCAACCACATGCGTGAGCAGCTCGCCAAAAACTTTCCTGAAGAGATCCTCCGCGCCAGCGGCCTCTTCAGCTCCAAAGAACAAGCCGACGGAGGCCAGGGCCAGCTCTACGCCCGCTTCCGCAAGCGCATCACCTTCCCCATCGCCAACGAGCAAGGCAAAACTATCGCCTTCACAGGCCGCGCCCTCGACGCGCAGGACGAAAAAGGCCGTGACATTGCCAAATACCTCAACTCCCCCGAGACCCCTCTCTACAGCAAAGGTCAGATTCTCTTCAACCTCGACAAAGCCAAGGCCGACATCCGCGCCCTAGGCTTCGCGCTCCTCGTCGAAGGCCAGATGGACTGCATCTCCGTCTACATGGCCGGAATAAAAAACGTCATCGCCACCTCAGGCACCGCCTTCACCGAGATGCAGATTCGACTCCTCAGTCGCTTCGCCAAGCGCGTCATCGTCAACTTCGACCCCGACACCGCAGGCATCGCCGCCACAGAAAAATCCATCGCCCTCCTCACCGAAGAGGACTTCGAAGTAAAGATCGTCACTCTAGAAAGCGGTCTCGACCCCGACCGCTTCATCCGCGAGCAAGGCGTCCAGTCCTACATGGCCGCCCTGCGCAACGCCAAACGTCACTCCGACTACCTCATCGACCACGCGCGCGAACAATTCCCGGGCCGCACCGCCGACGCCAAGGTCAAAGCCCTCAACTTCCTCCTGCCCCACATCCGCCGTATGCCTAACCGCATCCAGCGCGACGAGTTCGCCGCCGACGCCGCACAAAAACTCGGCATCGACTCCGCCATCCTCCGCCAGGAGCTCAAGCAGGCCGCCGCCCAGCGCGTAGAAAGTGTCCGCGCCCACACCAGCGACCCCGCCAGCGAAACCGAGCGTGTCCTCCTGCGCGCCCTGGTTCTCCCAGAGCACGACCCAGCCCGCACCTTCGCCGCCGACCAGCTCACCCACCACCCCGAGTGGTACGACAGCCTCCCTTCCGCCGCCCTCCTCGAAGCGCTCTCCAACGCCCCGGCCCCACCCAACCCCCTCGACGCCGCACCCGACCAGCCCAGTCACGTCCTCCTCGCCCGCGCTCTCCAGCACGCAGACGACCCCATCGCATCGTCCTCAAACACCCAATCCAACACTCAATCCATGACCGAGCAAGTCGAAAACGCCCTTCACACCCTCGCGCATCGCCACCTCGAACGCCGTCAGCGCGAGTTCCGCACCCTCATCGCCGAAGCCGACCGTCGCGGCGACCATGAAATGTTAAAGAAACTCACCACAGAAAAACTTCAGATCGATCGCAAGCTGCGTGAGCACTAACGCACAGGCGGATATCCCAAAAAACTCAACGTTAGGCGTACTCAGCAACAAGCCGTTAGACTTGCCCCAGCACTAGAGATCAAACCCAAACCATGAGCATGGATAGCTCCACAAAGCGGCGGCTGCTCCTCGGCTTTATCTCCAGCTGGATCAGCCGGCTCGCCTCCGTCATCATCCAGCTCATCCAGGTACCGGTCTTCCTCCATTTCTGGGTCACGCCTCTCTACGGCGAGTGGATGATCGTCACCTCGATCCCGAATTACCTGAGCTTCACCAACGGCGGCTTCGGCAGCGTCGCCGGCAACGAGATGACCATGATGGTCGCCCGCGACGACCGTGAGGGAGCCCTCCGCGTCTTTCAAAGCTGCTGGTGGCTCATCTCCATCATCTGCACGGCCACCGTTGTCCTTCTTAGCGGCACGCTCTACTATCTACCAGCGACTCGTCTGCTCCAACTCACTCACATCAGTGAATATGACACCAAGTGGATCATCTTCTACCTCGCCGTCGCCATCCTCTTCGGCCAGCTCGAGCAGCTCCTCCAGTCCGCCTACCGCTGCATCGGACGCTACCCCTTCGGCGCCTTCGTCAAGACCCTCTTCTCGCTCGCGGCCTTTGCCAGCACCATCGTCGCAGTAATCCTCGGCTCTGGACCCCGCATCACAGCCTTGGTCTTCGCCGCGGCCAACGTCGCCTGCACACTTTTTTTCTACGTTCTCGTCCGCCACGACATCCCGTGGATTAAATTTGGATGGAGCCACGCCAGCTTCGCCCAGATCCGTCAACTTGCCCCAGCCGCTATCGCCTTCATGGGCTTTCCCTTGGGAAACGCCCTCAGCCTTTCAGGAAGCCTCCTCGCCGTAGGCTATGCTCTTGGTCCTGTCTCGGTCGTCATCTTCAGCATAGCGCGCACCGTCTCCCGTTTCGCTCTCCAGATGGTTCAGATGGTCAACAGCACCTTCGAACCCGAGATGTCCATTGCCTACGGCGCGGGAAACTATGACCTCACCCGAACCCTGCTCCGCCGCGCCTGCCAGCTCGCTCTCTTCGTCGCGGTCGTAATCGTCCTCGCCATGCTCACCGTCGGCCCCTGGTTCCTCACTCACTGGACCTCAGGCCACGTCCCCCCCAGCCGTCCTCTGCTCACCATCCTGCTTCTGGTCGTCGTCCTCTATGCGCTCTGGTCCACCAGCGCCACCCTGATGACCTCCACCAACCAGCACCAGCGGCTCGCCGCCTATTACATCTTCGGCACCAGTCTCAGCTGCATCCTCTGCTACTTCTTCGCTCGCGCCTGGGGCCTCTACGGAGCTGCCGCATCGTTGCTCATCTCCGAAGCCGTCATGAATCTCTATGTTGTCCCCGCCTGCCTCCGCATCGCCCACGACACCCTGCCGGCCTTTCTCACTGCCATGATTCATTACCCCCCCTCCCTGCGCCCTGGCACGCTCCTCGCTCGCATCCGCCGCTCGAGACCCAGCTTCGAAGCTGAGTAATCGCTGTGCATGTGGTTATAACGCATGTTATAATTCCGATTCAGGAGATTATTTATGGCCACCGCCGTCAAAATCACGACTATCGGCAACTCTGTCGGCATCGTCCTGCCCAAAGAGGTGCTAAATCGCCTTCACGTAGAAAAGGGCGATAGCCTTTATGTTTTAGAAACTCCAGATGGAATCACGCTCACTCCATATGACCAGGACTTCGCCGGAGAGATGGAAGCCGCAAAGCGCGTCATGAGAAAGCATCGCGATGTTCTGCGAAAACTGGCTGAGTAATGAACCAGCCGCTTTGGATCTCAAAAAAAGCCGTCTTGGCCATGCACAGCGCGCAATTGGCCGAACACGGCGGCTGTGATGGTATCCGCGACGAAACGCTGCTCGATTCCGCCCTCGCCAAGCCGCTCAACGTCTTCGCCTACCCCGACCAGCCGGACATCTTCCGGCTCGCAGCGTCGTATGCCTTTGGAATTGCACGAAATCATGCCTTTGTCGACGGGGATAAACGCACCGCGCTGGTCGTTTCCCTCACTTTTCTGGACAGAAACGGCTGGGATATCGTGGCCCCGAAAGAGAACGTCTATTTCACCTTCCTCCACCTGGCCGACGGCTCCCTCAGCGAAGAGGAACTCATAGCCTGGTTCACCAAGCACACCGTACCCTTGTAAATTCGGCCATATAGGAATCTTTTCTCCCCGCAAAACGTCTAAAGAATGTGGTATTCTGTGATTCGCTGGGGACGTGTGCCTTCGAATGCCCAGACCTTTAGGGTCGCCGGGCTTGCCAACGCGGTCTAAACCGCAATCTGCTCCCTGCCCATTACGTAACAACCCAGGGACCTGTCCGCTTTGAATACCACCTTTCGAAAAGCGGCATCCCAATCATCTGAATCTTTCGCAGGAGTGCGCACAGCCGTGGCTGAAGAAATTGACAAGTACGAAGACGATATAGACAAGCTCATCGACACCGGGAAAGAGAAGGGGTATCTCACCTTCGGCGAGGTCAACGACCTCCTCCCCGGTGACATCACCACCCCGGACGATCTCGATGATCTTCTCACCACCATCAACACCCAGGGCATCGATGTCCTCTCCGGTGATAAATTCGCCGGCGACCGCGACAAGTACGAGCCCGAGGCTGGCGAAGAGTCCGACGACGTAGAACTCGACCTCTCGCCCGGAACCCTCGAAAAGACCAACGACCCCGTCCGCATGTACCTCCGCGAGATGGGCACCGTCCCTCTGCTCACCCGCGAGGGTGAGGTCGAAATCGCCAAGCGCATCGAGCGCGGGCAGATGCGCGTCATGAAGGCCATCTCGCGCTCGCCCATCGTCATCCGCGAGATCGTCGGTCTCGGCGAAGACCTGCGCCGCGGCGTCCGCAACATCAAGGAAGTCGTTACCTTCGACGAAGAAGAGCTCACCGAAGAGATTCTGCAGGCCCGCGTCCGCGCCACTGCCGGCCGCATCGATGTCATCCTCAAGCACCAGAAGAAAATCCACGCGCTCGAGGAGAAACTCGCCGCCCCGCACGGCAAGGACGCCAAGGCCAAGGCCAAAGAAACACGCAAGACCCGCTGGCTCATCGGCCGCGAGCACGTCTACATCAACCGCATCGTCCGCGAGCTCAAGTACACCAATGCCGAGAAGAAGCGCCTGCTCGACAAGGTCAACAAGACCGTCGACGCCATGCGCACCCTCGAGCGCCAGATCAAGACCCTCGACGCCAAGTACGAGAACTCAAAGTCCGAAGAGCTCCGCAAGGAGTACAAGCGTCAGCAGAAGAACTGCCGGACTGATCTCGAAAGGGTGGAAGCCGACGCCGGCATCTCGATCGCCGACCTCAAGCGCACGCAGCGCGAGATGATCCAGGGCGACATGGACGCCGAGCGCGCCAAGCGCGAGCTCATCGAGGCCAACCTTCGCCTCGTCGTCTCCATCGCGAAGAAGTACACCAACCGCGGCCTCCAGTTCCTCGACCTCATTCAAGAGGGCAACATCGGCCTCATGAAGGCCGTCGACAAGTTCGAGTACCGTCGTGGTTACAAATTCTCGACCTACGCCACCTGGTGGATCCGTCAGGCCATTACGCGCGCCATCGCCGACCAGGCCCGCACCATCCGCATCCCGGTCCACATGATCGAGACCATCAACAAGCTCATCCGCACCTCGCGTCAGCTGGTGCAGGAGCTTGGCCGCGAAGCCTCGTCAGAAGAGATCGCCCGCCGCATGGACATCCCGGTCGCGAAGGTTCGCAAGGTCCTCAAGATCGCCCAGGAGCCCATCTCCCTCGAGACGCCCATCGGAGAAGAGGAAGACTCGCATCTTGGCGATTTCATCGAAGATCGCATGGCCGTCTCCCCGGCTGACGCCGTCATCAGCGTCAACCTGAAGGAGTACACGTCTCAGGTGCTGCGGACGCTGACTCCGCGCGAAGAGCGTGTCATCAAGATGCGCTTCGGCCTCGAAGACGGCAGCGAGCACACCCTCGAAGAGGTAGGCCAGTCCTTCCAGGTCACCCGCGAGCGCATCCGCCAGATAGAGGCCAAGGCCCTCCGCAAGCTCCGTCACCCCAGCCGCAGCCGCAAGCTGAAGGCCTTCGTCGACGGCGTCAAGGATATGTAGAGGACACGTAACACTCGCCGCAACAACGGCATCTTCACAACGGGCGACAGCGAAAGCTGCCGCCCGTTTTTTCCTCAATCAAATCGCACGTCTACCGAAGCGGTTGAAGGTCAAGAAAAACACGTCATTTCGACCGAAGCGGATCACAGTCTCATCGTGAGTCGCGCAGTGGAGAAATCCGCTTCTCTACCTCCGCTCTTCCCCTGCAAATTTGACAGCCCCCTCGACGCCTCCATCTGCGATGATGGTACAAACCCATCGGAGGAATTCCCCGCCGCATGACCGACAACTTGCCGGAGCCCAATCGCCTCCCCTATTGGCTGCGCCGTCTTTGGCCGCTCTACTGTTTCCTGGCCGCTCTCGTCACCTTCGGCTACGCCCTCTACGACGGATACCAGATCGACGGCGACGCCGTGGCCTACATGGACATCGGCGACCTGATCCGCGCCCACAACTGGCACGCGATAATCAATGGCTACTGGAACCCGCTCTACCCTGCTTTCCTCGCCGTCGGCCACACCCTCTTCCACCCAACCCGTTACAACGAACTCCACGCCTACTACCTCGTCAACTTCGGCATCTTCCTCCTCGAGATGCTCGCCGTCGTCGCCTTCACCGACGCCCTCATCAGCCTCCGCGAACTCCGTGAGGCAGCCACCGCATCCTCAAACCGTCAGCCCTTCCTTTTAGACCGCTACGCCCTCCGCTACCTCGGCATCGCCATCCTCGTCATCTCAACCCAGCGCGAACTCAGCATGGGCAAGGTCCGCCCCGACGCCCTACTTCTCGCTTTCATGCTCTTTGCTCTTGCCGCCCTGCTCAAACATCTCGTCACCAGTCACCTGCGGTACGCCGCCCTCATGGGCCTCGCCCTTGGCCTTGCTTACCTCGCCAAATCCTTCGCCTTCCTCTTCACCTTCCTCTGCGTCATCGCGCTCGTCGCCTTCCGCCTCTTCTGGCAGCGACACGCCCCAACTCGCATCGCAGCCGCGGGCCTCCTCGTTCTCATCTGCTTCTCTATCGTCTCTGGCCCTTACATCGCCGCGCTCTCCAGACAAAAAGGCCGCTTCGACTTCGGCGACTCCGGCAACCTCAACTACGTCTGGTTTGTCGCCGGCACGGAAAAGATGCACCTCCAACAGGATGAACCGTCCCTCTTCGGCAGCGCCGACGTCCATCTCCTGCACCCCAACCAGCAGCTCCTCAAGAGCCCACCCATCTTCAGCTACAAGCAACTCCCCTACGGCACCTACCCCGACTGGTTCGACGCCTCGTTCTTCAACGAACGCATCAAGCCCCACATGGATCCGCATCTCCAGATCGTCGTCATCGGCCAATGCTTCATGCGCATCCTCCGCTACATGTGCAATCACCCCGAGGCCTACGCGCTCTTCGTCATTCTTTTCTTTCTCGGCGCACGCCTCCACCCGGCATGGCAGCCCCGCGCGAACGCCTTCTGGCTTGTGCCCTTTCTCCTTGCCGTCGCCACGCTCTGCATCTACGGCATCGTCAACGTCGAAGACCGCTACCTCAGCGCCGCCTTCATCGCCCTGCTCCTCCCTCTCTTCGCCGCGCTGCGCGTCTCTCCCGCAACCGAAGACCCCGTCACGCACACCCCGCACACTCACACGACTACCACCCGCACCGCAGCCTCAGCTGCCGTCGCTCTCCTCGCCCTCCTCTCCATTGCAGAGTCCGCGCGCACCGTCGGCGAACTGCGCCGTCATCTCGTCTTCGCCCAGTCCCCCACCGGATGGTACGACCATGACATCTTCCCCGCCGCCCACGCCCTCAACGATCTCGGCGTCGGCCCCGGCGATACCGTTGCCTGCATCGGCACCATCGCCTGCGTGTACGACCACTACTGGGCACGCCTCGCCGGCGTTCGCGTCCTCACCGAGATCTACGTGCCCAACCCTCCGCTCTACCCGTACTTCGCCGCCATTCCCAATCGCGAACAAGCCTACGACGTGGCCCGCCGCGAGGGCGCCAAGGTTCTCGTCGGCTACTTCGACCCCGGCCTCATGACCGGCACCAACCCCGTCTCCGCCGGCTGGCACGAACTCGGAGACACCCACTTCTACGCACTCCCCCTCAACCTCCCCGCCAACGCCACACCCGCAACGAAAGAAAACACCCGCCCGTAAACTCGTCTCACCCACCACAAACCCCCTAAAACCACTTTGGTAGCATTCAAACAATGAGCGCGCTGTTGGTCACCATCCTTATGCCCTGCCTCAACGAAGCAGAGACACTGGCCTTCTGCGTCCGCCAGGCCGTCGCCGCCCTTCGCGACAACAACATCGCCGGCGAGGTCGTCGTCGCCGACAACGGCAGCACCGACGGCTCGCAAAAAATCGCCACCGACGAAGGTGCCCGCGTCGTCCCGGTCCCCGTTCGCGGCTACGGAGCAGCCCTCATGGCCGGCATCGAGGCCGCCCACGGCAAATACGTCCTCATGGCCGACGCCGACGCCAGCTACGACTTCGGCCAGCTCCCCCGCTTCCTCATCAAACTCGAAGCCGGCAACGACCTCGTCATGGGCAACCGCTTCAGCGGCGAAATCAAGCCCGGAGCCATGCCCCCGCTCCATCGCTACCTCGGCAATCCCGTCCTCAGCGCCATCGGCCGCCTCTTCTTCGGCATCCCCGTCCGCGACTTCCACTGCGGCATCCGCGCCATGCGCCGCGACGCTATCCTCGGCCTCGACCTCCGCACCACCGGCATGGAGTTCGCCAGCGAGATGGTCGTCAAATCCTCCCTCGCCAACCTCCGCCTCGCCGAGGTCCCCACCACCCTCTCTCCAGACGGTCGCAGCCGCCCACCGCACCTCCGCACCTGGCGCGATGGCTGGCGTCACCTCCGCTTTCTCCTCCTCTTCAGTCCCCGCTGGCTCTTCTTTTACCCCGGCATCTTCACGTTCTTCGCAGGCCTCATCCTCTCGCTCTGGCTCATCCCCGGCCCGCAAACCGTTGGCCGCTGGACCTTCGACGTCGACACCCTCACCTACTCGCTAGGCCTGGTCCTCATCGGAGCTCATATCTCCGTCTTCGCCGTCAGCGCCCGCGTCTTCGGCACACAAGAGGGCTTCCTCCCCCCCAACCCAAAGTTCGAGCGCATCTTCAACTACATCAACCTCGAAGTTGGCCTCCTCTTCGGCTGCACGCTACTGCTAATCGGCCTAGCCATCCTCGGCTACGCCATCCACATCTGGCACGGCGCGGGCTTTGGCGACCTCTCCCCCCAGCGCATGCTCCGCCTCACGCTACCCTCCGCCACCTGCTTCATGCTCGGAGTCGAAGCCATCTTCGGCAGCTTCTTCCTCAGTCTCCTCGGCATGAACCGCCGCTGAAACGCCTTTGCTCTAGCTGTTGCGGTTGTTCTTGCGGTTGCTCTTGCTCTTGCTGTCATCCTGACCCTGAGCTTGTCGAAGAGGAAGGACCCCGAAGAACTCCATCAGCCACGATCCTCCACTCCTTTTCAACCCCTCCTTCCCCCGTCTGTGTCTTTGCGTTGCCCTTCTCTTTCTCGTCATTCCACAGCGAGAAAGCGCTGACGCAATGCTCCAGCTCCGATATGCTTTTCCTTGCGACGGGAACCCCTACCCCTCGCTCACCGTATATCCCCTTCGAGAGAGGACCGACACCATGTACCCCATCGACCCCATCTACACCGCCAACATGAACGACCAGCAACGCGCCTGGTTCTACGCCGAATACGAGCGCGCCCGCAAGGACGAAGTCATCGGCGTCCTCCTCGCCATCTTCCTCGGCGGCCTCGGCATCCATCACTTCTATCTCCGCCGCGACGGCCTCGGCATCCTCTACCTCGTCTTCTCGTGGACGGGCATCCCTATGGTCGTCGCCTGGATCGAGGCCTTCTTCATGCCCAGCCGCGTCCGCCAGTACAACGCGGCTCAAGCCGTCTACATCTCCAGCCGCATCCTCGCCACCGCCGGATCGGGTGCCCCAGCTCAGGACTCTCGGACCTGGGCTCCAACCACCGCGGCCAAATGCAACGCATGCGGCAACTCCGTCGACCCAACCGCGACTTTCTGCACCCATTGCGGAGCCGCAATCAACAACGCCGCACTCAGCACCCAACCCGCACTCTAGAGTTTTCCCATTGAGATCAAGAAATAAGAAGCTGTCATCCTGACCCTGAGCTTGTCGAAGGGGAAGAACCCCCGTATTTTGTCCGAAGCGCCGCACATTTCAAGGCAAAGAAAAAGGGCCCGCATCGGGACCCTTCTTTCTTCGATCTGTGGACTCTCTGGACTCGCCAAAGAGTTCCTGCAACTACACGCCAGAGCTATGTTTTACCGCTGCCTCGTATCCAGCAACAAAGTTCGAACGATACTCGTCGCGAGCCGCTCCCTTTGCCTTCGGATGGAGATACAGGTAAGACGACTTTGCGTCGATCTTGCGATGAGCCGCCTTGTCCAGCTGAGCTGCTTCGACTCCATCACGGTAAGCCGACTGTGCCTGCTCCGTCCCCGGAGGCGGCGTATTCCAGCTCTCACTCTGGGTCGTGGGTGCCTGGTTATTCTGGGCATGTGCGAAAAAGGTTGCACCGCTCATAAGTGCCACTGCGATCAGTGGTGTTGCAATTCGAATTGTTTTCTTCATTGACATTTCCTCGTTGCCTTCAGGTCAGAATGCACCTTCAGGCCAGAGGGACAGTATCATAACCCGCTAATTGCTGGCAAATTGCAATGAACAGAGTGTTAACGCCTTGCTTAACCCCTACATATTCGTATGCCCGCCGCGCATCTCTTCATTGAACGTCGGCTTGATAAACGCAAGCGCCGCAGCCACCTCGGCCACATACTGCGCGCGATGCCCCATCAGCGCCTCGGTAGGCGTCGCGTACTCTGTATCCGCCGCCAGCCGCACTACACCCTCTCCCGCCAGCGCCATCGCGTTCTTTTTCAGCTCCTCCACCGTCGTATTCAGATACTGCGCATCCCGCGGATCCAGCAACCAAACCGGCTCTCCCCCACCCAGCACCCCCGACAGCCAGAACACCTTCGCCGCCAGATACTCCTGCCGCTGTGCCTCCGTCGTGTCGTTGAAGTTGAACCGCTTCTTCCACGGGCTATAAAACCGTGTCGTCACCGGCACTGGCTGCCGGTTCCCGCTCTTCACCAGTTCCAGTTGGCCCTGGTCCATCGTCTTCCGCACTGCGTTATAAATAAATCCTTCCGCAAACGGCTGCTCCGGAGCCTTCACGATCTCGGCAAACGTTACTGTCATTGAGGCAGCGACCTTCGCATGCAGCACACTTGCCTCGCCATCCTCCAGCCTCACCTCTCCATGCACCAGAAACGTATCCGCCCCCGAGCTCGACGCATGGAACGGCCAGGTAAACTTATCGAAGCTCAACGGCAGCCCATGCAGCGTCAGGTAGCAATCCGGCCGCGGATTCTTCAACCGCTTCGCCGCCTCCGCCAGATAAACCCCCACCTCGGCCAGCATATCGGCCCGGCTGAAATCAAACTTGTCGCTGAGCTCCACCACCTGCGTCTTCGCGTTATCCGCAACCAACGCCAGCGTGAACCGCGTCGTCGGATTCCCGGAAAAATCCCGTCCCACCTCACTCGAGGCCACTACCAATCCAGCCGCCTTCGCCGCTGCCTCTACCTGCCCCGCCAACACTGCCTGCGTTCCCATGCCCATCAGTCTCATCATCCTTTATGTTCTGTAATCTCCCCTATTTTACGGCTTTCGACGTTGAAAACTCCTTTATCAAACCAGCATTACCATTGCGTTACTGCACGTAATTTTTTGTGAAACTTTTTGCCAATCGGTAACATCGTAAGTGTTGATAAGAATCAAGTTAGATAACATCCAACCACTCATGTTATGGAACTAATTTCCCCCTTTCAGGCAATTTATTCCAGCGCTCCAGATACAACCCCAGAGCACAGACATCTAACCCCCGTCTTCCAAACGACTAAATCCCCCAAAATATCCACAGCTAAGTGGCAGTCAACGTGCCTTTATGTACCACGCACCACCGCAGTCAGACCTGTACGCCACGGAGTAATATCTTGAAAAAACCCAAACGTCTTTTCACCGTTTCCGCACTCGTCTTTGGCGGTCTTCTCTCCGCCAACGCCTCTACAATCCTTCTGGGTAGTTATGGCACCACTAATTCCAACCCAGGCGTCACCAACTCCGCAACCACCTACGATCCCCTCGCTTCAACAGTGAACAGTGGATCCAACGCAACCTTCGACATCAGCCCGGGCTCCACATGGCATGCGCCGACCGGTAACTCCAGCTGGGTATCCTTCAATGCCGGTACCGGGCCAACATCCAGCCTCGTCACCCCCAACGGCACCTACGTGTATGACACAACCTTCAACGTCTCCGGCGCCGGCGCTACTGGGACTCTAACCATACTCGCCGACGACACTGTCTCAGTCTTCCTCAACAACTCTCTTATCCTTTCCTCCGCCGGTCCTATGGGACCCGGTAACAGCTACGCAATGTGCTCCGACGTTGGGCCAAATTGCATTACCCCGCTCACTTTCACCTTCACCGGTCTCGCCGAAGGCCTGAACGAACTTACCTTCGACGTCAAGCAGGTTAACCTGGGGAACGAGGGTCTGGACTTCTCCGGTTCAATCACCGACCCTGGCTCTGTCCCTGAGCCATTCTCTCTCGCTCTCTTCGGCACCGGCATGCTCGGCCTTGTGGGTCTCTCCCGCCGCTACCTCGCGGCTAATTAAAACTTTCCTCCCCTATAGGAGCCGGAAGTCTACTCGGGCTTCCGGCTCTGCTTCGCACTCACCTGTGCCTTTTACCCCAAGGGCGCCGTATTGGCCGTTGTCTCTCTCTCCACTCTCGCAAAATCAATCGTCATTTCGACCGAAGCGGCTCGCGCCTTTGCGAGCAGCGAAGTGGAGAAATCCGCTTTTCTACCTCGACCATCTCCCAGACTCGAACATTTCCCGGATATGCCGCGCACTTCCATTTGCCGTTGTCCGTTCTTCTTGCCCACCAAAACAATCGCCATCTCGACCGAAGCGGCGCACAGTCTCATCATCCGCCCCGCAGTGGAGAAGCCTGCCCTGAGCGAAGTCGAACGGGACCCCGCATTTTGCCCTTTCGGTTGCTCGATAGCCCCGGTGCAAATTGGTCCTAAGTCTCTGCGACTACGGCCCGGTCTCGCGGTAAACTCACTCCACCGGAGAAACTCATGCGCCCTAGCTTCGCCCCGCTTGCGATCCTCGCCCTATCCCTGACCACCCTCCTGACCGCCCTCCGAGGCCAAACCCCGACACTCTCCCCGGATGTCCTCAAGTACATCAAAGTCAACGCCCCGCAAGTCCTCCTCACCCACGTCCGCATCATCGACGGCACCGGTGCCGCCCCTCTCGAAGACCAATCCATTCTCATCGAGAACGGCAAGATCACCAGCATCTCCAAAGAAACCACCGCCGCCCCCAGCGTCGCAGTCATCGACCTCCACGGCCACACCATCATCCCCGGCCTCGTCGGCATGCACGACCACCTCTACTACATCGCCCGCGCCGACGAGGCCGCCGACGGCTCCTCCGAGCCACCCCTCATCGTCCCTCAGATGTCCTTCACCGCACCGCGCATGTACCTCGCCGCAGGCGTCACCACCATGCGCACCACCGGCTCCGTCGAGCCCTACCTCGACCTCAACATGCGCCGCGAAATCGACTCCGGTCACCTCGTCGGCCCGCACATGGACGTGACCGCCCCTTACCTCGAAGGCTCCAAAAGCCCCTTCATCCAGATGCACAACCTCACCGGCCCCGACGACGCCCGCAACTTCGTCGACTACTGGGCGGCAGAGGGCGTCACCAGCTACAAGGCCTACATGAACATCACCCGAGCCGAGCTCAAAGCCGCCGTCGACACCGCCCATGCGCACCACATCAAAGTCACCGGCCACCTCTGCGCCGTCACGTACCCCGAGGCCGCCGAGATCGGCATCGACAATCTCGAACATGGCTTCTTCGTCAACACGCAAAACGATCCCGGCAAAGAGCTCGATGCCTGCCCCCGCACCACCGGCACTCCAACCCTCGCAGCAATGGACCCCGACGGCCCCGACGCCACCGCACTCATCAAACTCCTCGTCGACCACCACGTCGCCATCACCAGCACCCTGCCCGTCTTCGAGAGCAGCATCCCACAGCACCTCCACCTGCAGAACCGCGTCCTCGAAGCCATGTCCCCGCCCACGCGCGAGGCCTACCTCTACACCCGAAACCTCGAACTCACCCGACCGCCCAATCTCGCCCGCGAGAAAGCCTTCCACAACGGAGCAGCGCTCGAACACAAATTCGTAGCCGCAGGCGGCCTCCTCATGGGAGGCCCCGACCCCACCGGCGACGGAGGCACGCTCCCCGGCTTCGGCGACCAGCGCGAGGTCGAGCTACTCGTCGACGCCGACGGCTTCACCCCGCTCGAAGCCATCAAAATCGCCACCCTCAACGGAGCTATCTACGAGGGCAAGCAGTCAACCATCGGCTCCATAGCCCCCGGCAAAAACGCCGACCTCGTCGTCATCAACGGCAACCCAGCCGCCAACATCAACGACATCGAAAAAGTAGAAATCGTCTTCAAGGACGGCATCGGCTACGACTCCGCCAAACTCTTCGACTCCATCAAAGGCCGCTACGGCCAGTACTGATTCGCCCAGTCAAAGACCGTTAGTTTGCATTTTGCGACTACGGCTTCTTCGCCGCCGCGGCAGCGGCAGCCTTGTCCCCGGCATCCACGGCCTTCCGGAAAGCCTCCACCGCAGGAACATTGTGCGGATGGAGACCCTCCTCCCCCGTATACCTCCACCCCGGAGCACCATCCAGCGGCCTCTCAACCTTGCCATCGAAAACCGTGAACGAATCAGCCACGCCGCCAATCTCCATCTCAGGGTGTGGAACCTGAGCTTGCGGAGGCCGTTGTCCGGAATCGGAGCCCCCCATATTCGGCTGCGCGCCGCGTTGCGCCCCGACACCAATCCCGTTGTCTGTCGGGTTAATCACTCCCGCTCGACTGTTCTGCCGCGGATCGCTGATCGTCGAATCCACCAGCCGTCCATTCCCTCTGCGTATCACAATGATCAGGTCCGCACCTGTAGCGCCCATCACCGGTTGAAACCTCCCCCAGTTCATCAGCGCCGTCTCAACATCCTTTTGCGCCACCTGGTTCGCCCGCGGATCCTCCGGATCGACGCCCGCACTAGGATCAACGATCACGGCCACCGTCCGTGCCTGCAGAATATAAGGCGGAAGGACCTTGTCCTTCTTCTCTTTCGCCAGCACAGGAACCGCCACCAGCAAACCCACTGTCAATAACGCCGAGAGACGCCTCTGCATTTCAACCTCCTCGTATTCCGCACAGATTCTACGCCTCGCTGACAACAGAAAAACAGCCGGCCTTCCATTGCCCACCAGGCATCGAACAACCAGGCATCGATCACCATGATCAGCGACCCCAGCCTCGTTCCCGAAGGTGACCTGTGAAAGCAGCTGTTTTACGATCCTCAAATCGGCCACTTCAAATTGAAGACGTCCCCCACCCCACGCTCACCGGCAACCACGTCCTCCTTCGCGTCCTCGCCTGCGGAGTCTGCCGCACCGACCTCCACATCTACGAGGGCGATCTCCCCCTCATCCATCAGCCCCTCATCCTCGGCCACCAGATCGTAGGCGAGATCATCGAAGGCGGAGCCGTCAACCTCCCCATGGGCACACGCGTAGGCGTCTCCTGGATCGGCGGCACCGACGGTACCTGCCCCTTCTGCCTCCGCAACGAAGAAAATCTCTGCGACAACCCCACCTTCACCGGCTACACCATCGACGGCGGCTACGCCGAGTACGCCTTAGTCCGCTCCGACTTCACCTACCCGCTACCCTCCACCCTCGACAACACCCACGTCGCTCCTCTCCTCTGCGCCGGCATCATCGGCTTCCGCAGCCTGCGCGTCGCCGGCACCCAACCCGGAGAACGCGTCGGCCTCTTCGGCTTCGGTGCCTCCGCCTCGCAAGCCATCGAAGTCCTCCGCCACTGGAACTGCGAAGTCTACGTCTCCACCCGCGGCGAAAACCACCGCAAGCAAGCCGAATGCCGCGGAGCAAAATGGGTAGGCGCAGAAAACGACAAGCCTCCCGTCCAACTTGACCGCGCCATCACCTTCGCCCCCAGCGGAGCCGTCGTCGTCAGCGCCCTCGGGAGCCTTCGCAAAGGCGGCATCGTCGCCATCAACGCTATCCACCTCGACCAGATGCCCGCCTTCGACTACGACAAGCTTCTCTGGGGCGAACGCCAGATCCGCAGCGTAGCCAACATGACCCGCCAGGACGCTCGCGATTACCTCCAACTCGCCGCCGAAATCAACATCAAACCGCAAGTCCAGGTCTTCCCCCTCGACCAAGCCAACGAAGCCCTGCAAGCCGTAAAACACGAAACCGCCAACGGCCCCGTCGTCATCCTTCCCTAGCCAACAAAGCCGGGCCGTCCCGCCGTAACATTCCCATAAGCAACAGAGCCGGGTGCCCCATCCTTTCGCGGTCTCATCGCGATAGGGTGGGTCATCGAGCGAAGCGAGACCGTCTTCCTCCGTACAACCAAAAACTCCGGGTGGGTATTCGCGCCGGGTAGCCAACATCTAAATTGAAGTCGAATAAAACCGGGTGCCCCATATCTCGATTCTGAGATGTGGGCATTCGCGCCACGCGCGAACCGTTTTACCCTCAACCAGACCCCTTTCTCCGCCAGCGCCACCATGCCCGTCCACTGTTGCATACTTGCAAGTGAGAAAGTGAACCGCAACAAATGGAAACCAAGCCAAACCTCGCCACCCTCCCCACCGAATCCCGCAACCCTCTAACCGAGCACATCGACGAACTCCCAACTCTGGAAATGCTCCGCCTCATCAACAACGAAGACGCGAAAGTAGCCCAGGCCGTAGCCGCAGTCCTCCCCGACATAGCCAAAGCCGTCGACGAAATCGCCCGCCGCCTCAACGACGGAGGCCGCCTCTTCTACATCGGAGCCGGCACCAGCGGCCGTCTCGGCGTCCTCGACGCCAGCGAAATCCCCCCAACCTTCTCCGTCCCCCCAACTCTCGTGCAAGGCCTCATCGCCGGCGGCGACTCCGCCCTCCGCACCTCCAGCGAAAAATCCGAAGACTCCCCCGAGCAAGGCGCCGCCGACCTCGCCACCGCAGGCTTCACCGGCCAGGACGCCCTCGTAGGCATAGCCGCCAGCGGCCGAACCCCCTACGTCCTCGGAGCCCTCCAGCACGCCAACCCCCTCGGCGCCCTCACCATCGCCCTCACCTGCGTCCCCAACTCCCCCATGTCCACCCTCGCCGACATCACCATCGCCCCCCTCACCGGCCCCGAAGTCCTCACCGGCAGCACCCGCCTAAAAGCCGGCACCGCCACCAAGCTAGTCCTCAACATGCTCTCCACCGGCGTCATGATCAAAACCGGAGCCGTCTACGGCAACCTCATGGTCAACCTCCAACCCACCAACGCCAAGCTCATCGACCGGGCCCAGCGCATCATCATGGCCGCCACCGGAATCGACCAACCCACCGCCGCCTCTCTCCTCGAAAAATCCAGCAGCGTAAAAACCGCCATCGTCATGCAAAAACTCTCCGTCGACCGCCCCACCGCCGAAGCCAAGCTAGCCACCCACAAAGGCAACCTCTCCACCCTGCTCAACCAGACACAATGAAGCTAATCATGTTTTAGAGCCCCCTCGATCGCACTGTTACCCTGTTCTCCGGAGTCCGAGCGATGACTAAAGCAGCGCGTGTGGGTTGTGTCTTTATCCTGCTGATCTTTTGCTTTGTACTCTTGTACATCGCCTCCGACTTCAGCGACAACGTCGTGTCCGGCAGATACCATCTCGCTCAAAACGGTGAAACGTCAATATTGGTTCTTAAGCAAGACCACAGTTTTCAACAAGAACTCAGCCACTCAGGCAAAACCGAACATGCTGAGGGTAGCTGGCGTCGCTTAGGTGAAGGAGGTATCGCGTTTTCGAAAGAATTCCTGATAGTTTCCGGACAGGAACCTGGTGCAGATGGGACAACCTATGGAGAAATACATAAACCTTTTGGATTTCTGGTTTCTATCGCTCTTAGCCAGTATCACGTGCTGTGGTATGGCAGAGTCGATCCCTCTCCTGACAAAACTGTATATGGCACATACACAGGAGATGAAGAAGGAGTTCCGGCAACGTTGGTCGTTAGACAGGATCATACCTTCGAGCAAACAGTCACTCATCTCGGCGTTGCGAAACACGCTGAAGGAACATGGAGCCTCAACCAAAACGGAGACATAGGTTTTTCACGGGATTTTTTGAAGACGTCCGGAGACGCACTGAAAGAAGACGAAACTGCGTCTGCTGGGAATCCAGAAGGTTCCAATCTTCAGATAGTGATTGCCGTAACTGCCAAATGGACTACGCCAATTTTCCGAAAGCGGCAGCTTCCCTGGTGATTGTCATTCTTCCGCTAACGCATCCATTCACACCCCCACAACCAAACCCCACTACCATCCCGTCATGCTAATCTCCATCCGAACAGTCGCTTTCGCCGCGCCCCTTCTAACCACCATGCCCCCATTGCAAAGCCAAGACCCCTACCTCGCACTCCTCACTGCCGCTAACACCCACGCCAAAGCCCACGGCGCCCCCACCCCCACGCTTTCGCCCGTTGACGCCACCCTCCTCGGCCCCAACCCCGCAGTCAACGTAGTCGATCTCCACCAGGCCGGCTTCAAAATCATCCCCTGGACCACCAACGACCCCGAAAAAATCCGCGCCCTCATCGACCTCCGCGTCGACGGCATCATCTCCGATTACCCCGACCGCCTCCAGCAAGTCGTCGCCGAAGAAAAAGCCGCGCATCCCGAAGCCGCCGCCTACTTCGCCACCTTCGACGTCGCCGCCCATCGCGGAGGTCGCGGCCTCCGCCCCGAAAACACTCTCCCGTCTTTTGAAAACGGCCTAGACCACCTCGCCACCACTCTCGAGACCGACACCGGCGTCACCACCGACCACGTCTCCCTCATCTGGCACGATCAGTTCCTCAGCCCCGAGTCCTGCCGTCGCGCCGACGGCGCACCCTACACCCTCGAAAACCGCGTCTACACCCGCGACATCTCGCTAGCCGAAGCCCAGAGCACCTTCATCTGCGACAAGCTCCACCCGCAATTCCCCGAACAGAAAAACGACCTCGCGCTATCGCCCGTAGCGGTAGCCTTCGCCAAACACGAACATCTCATCAGTCCCTACGTCCCCACCCACGCCGAGCAGCTCTTCCACTTCACCCGCTTCTATGCCGACTACTACAGCAAAGGCCCGGGCCGCACCCACCCCGATGCCGCAGCCCGCGCAGCCAACGCAGCAAAAGTCCGCTTCAACCTCGAAACCAAAATCCTCCCCCTCCCCAATGACCCCCCAGGCAAATCCGTCGCGAACCTACCCATTCCGAACACCCACGGCGAGCCCACCACGAATCACACCGTCGACCCGCAAACCTTCGTCACCGCCCTCTGCGGAGCCATCACTCGCAATCACATGGAGTCCCGCGCCGAGGTCCAGAGCTTCGACTTCCGCACCCTAATCCTCGTCGAAGAGCAGTTCCCCAAAATCCCAACCTACTACCTCACGGGCGACCCTAAACTCCTCAGAAGCCCTCTCGTCCCCGCCGCCCTCCGCCAGCCCACCACCAATCCCCAATAACTTTTCACCCTTTACGAACCAAAACATTGTCATCCTGAGCGAAGTCGTTCGCGCCTTTTTGCGAACGACGTAGTCGAAGGACCTGCGTTGCATCTGCCGTTGTCTCTCTCCACTCACCATCTTCCTAGTGAGTAACACCAGAGTTATTTATTCGAATCAACCGCCAAACTATCCCGCGAAACCTGCGCCCCATGCACCCAAACCGCAGTGATGCTGTCGTAAGCATCCACACTCTCCAGCGGAGATTTTTTCAGCATCACAAGATTCGCAATCTTTCCCTTCTCAATCGTCCCAAGCTGCGAATCGATCTTGAACTCGCGCGCATTCCTGATCGTCGCCGCCTTGAATATCTGCGCCAACGACAAACCAGCCTTCTGCAGTTGCTGCATCTCCAGATACCCGTTCAAGCCCGGAAGATTCCCGTACGTCGGCCCCGACGGAGTGTCCGTGCCAAACAAAAAATTCGCATCTTTCTTCGCCAGATAAGCAACAACCAGCCGCTCGCGTCGTATCGGGCCCTTTTCGTACCCCTGCGCCATCACCGCGTCCGGCGTATCCTCGTCAACCAGATCTTTCTTGAACCCCTTACCATCCGGAGTGTCGAACCACGCCAGCATCTCCATCGGAATCACCTTGCGAATCGCCTCCGACTGCAAATAGTCGGGTTCAAAATACACCCGCTCCCCCTCCAACACCTGAACCGTGGCCTGGTACCCAATCTTCTTCTCCACAATCCGATCGAGCAGTTGTCTGATCTCATCCGGCAGCTCAGGCTCCTTATCAAGATCGCCCCAGTTCCACATCCCATGCGCAATCACGTCCACACCGCCAGCAACAGCGACCTTCTGCGCTTCAAACGAGTTGGCATGCATCATCAACACTAGTCCCTCATGAGTCGCAGCCTCGCGGATCTCCTTCAGAACATCAGCCCCCATCACCGGCAGATTCTTATCTCGCCCAAACCCGCGCTCAAAAAAAGTCTTAACGCAAATCGCGTCTTCACCCTTCACCCGCGCTACATCCGCCGCAGGAGTGTGCCCCTCCGGCTTATATTCCGACGGAATACTCGACGCCTGCTCCGGATCGTAGATGAAGTTCGAAAACAATTCGAACCGCAAATCCGCCGGCGCAAACGACATCGGGTATCCATTGGCGAACACCAGAGGCTCGCCGCAACTGTACAAATCCGGATGCAGCGGCGCCTGCCTGAAGTCTTCCAACACCTGCCGATCGATCACCGCCAGATCAACGACAGTCGTATAGCCGTAGTAAAGATATGAACGCGGCAGTTGCTTGTAGTACGCCCTGATCATTCCCGACTTGCCTGCGACCTGATCGAACCCCATCCCGGGAACCGACGCAAGATGGACGTGCGAATCGATCAGCCCTGGAATAAGAAACTGTCCCTTGCCCGACACCACCGTCGCCCCGGCAGGCTTCTTCCCCCCTTCCTTTCGCTCCACGCGAACGATGCGGTCGTCTTCGATCAGCACGCTGCCTGTCCTGACACGATCCAGCCTCTCCGGCGAAATAATCGTGACATCAGTGATCCACGTCCGGTTCGCAGTCTGCTCCGAAGTCTGACCAGCAACCACCGCAACCGGGAAAAGCACCACAAACAGAACGCTGAATAGTTTCATCATGATCTTTCCATCCAGGAGAAAAGGAGCACGCACACAAGCCGCTCCAATGTACTACGCATCCTTTCGTCAAAAAGATCAAATCGTCAATTCAAGCCCGCCCCGAAAACTCCCCATTCTCCGTCGACACCTTCACCTTCTCCCCTTCTTTGATGAAGGGCGGAACCCGAATCTCCAGCCCCGTCTCCAGCCTAGCCACCTTCGTACCGCTACCGCTTGAAGAGTCGCCGCGCGCCCCGGGTTCTGCGTACGCCACGCTCAACTCCACAAACATCGGCAGCTGCAAGCCAATCGGATTGCCGTTGTACTTATGCAACTGGATCAACGCGCCCTCGATCAGGAAATCCAGCGCGTTCCCCATCATCCCCTCGTTCAGCGTCAGCGTCTCGTAGCTCTCCTGATCCAGAAAGTGTGAACCATCGCCGTCGCTATACAGATAAGAGGCCGGAACCACCTGCAGGTCCGGTTCCTTGAACTTGTCATTCGCCTTGAAGGTCTTTTCAAAGACCGCGCTCGTCAGCAGGTTGCGCATCTTCAGGCGCACCAGCGTCTGGCCGCCGCGAGCAGTAGGGGTAGTGATGTCTGAATCGAGACATGCATACGGCGCATCTTCAAACTCAAACAAAGCCTTGCGCTTGATGTGAATAGCTTCAACGAGTGCGGCCATGAACTCCTCTAAGTCGGGTCCCATCGAAAGCTAAATGCAGACCCGATCCATTCCCTACCAAGTATAAAGTCGGACGGCTCATCGACAAGATGATTGACCCATCATCCAGGCGACCGCAGCTCGCTCATCCAAGTACAATGTCCACCGTACACCTTCGATCAAAACTCAATCAAAAGGAACCACGATGCAAGTTCGCTTCCCCTTGTTCCTTATAACGATTGCTCTCCTGGCGCCGGCGCTGGGTTTCGCCCAGGCTCACGACCACCATCCCACTGAGACTCTCGGCAGCGTGAATTTCACCACCTCGTGCAGCAGCGCAGCTCAATCCCCAACTCAATCCCAGTTCAATCGCGCCGTAGCCCTGCTGCACTCCTTTCAATTTGCCCACGCGATTGAAGCATTCAACACCACCCTCGCAAGCGATCCCTCGTGTTCGATCGCCTACTGGGGCATCGCACTCAGCAGTTGGGGCAACCCCTTCGCTGCCGGTCTCAAGCCCCACGCCCAACTGGAGCAGGGACTCAAGGCCGTCGAGCACGCGCGAGCCACGCCCCCGAAGACTGAGCGCGAGCGCGCCTACGTCGAAGCCGTCGCGCATCTCTTCACCGACGCCGCAAGCACCGATCAGCGTTCCCGTATCCTGGCCTATGAAAGCGCAATGGCCGCCGTCAGTGCCGCCTACCCTGACGACACCGAAGCCGCGATCTTCTACGCGCTGTCCCTCGCCGCAGCCGCCGACCCGGCCGACAAAACCTATGCCAAACAACTCAAGGCCGGGGCGATACTCGAGAGCCTCTTCGCTCAATATCCAAATCATCCCGGATTGGCTCACTACATCATTCACGCCTACGACGTTCCACCGCTGGCTGGGCGTGCAGTCGTAGCCGCACATCGCTATGGTGAGATTGCGCCTTCGACGCCGCACGCCCTGCACATGCCATCCCACACCTTTACGCGAGTCGGCGACTGGCAGGACTCCATCGACGCCAACATCGCCGCTGCGGCTGCCGCACGAAGCGACGGTCAGACCGGCGAAGAGTTGCACGCCAGCGACTACATGGTCTACGCCTATCTGCAGACAGCCCAGGACAGCGCCGCCCAGCATGTGGTGGAGTCAGCCGTCCCAAACTTCTCGCGCCTTGATCCAACCAAGTTGCTCAGTGGAGCGGCCAGTCCCACCTCGGCATACTTTGCCCGCGCGGCGATTCCTGCTCGCTACTGTCTGGAACGGCAAGCCTGGGCCGATGCGGCCAACCTCGAACCGCACCCCAGCCCACTTCCGTACGCCGATGCGATCACCTACTTTGCCCGAGGCTTAGGTGCTGCACATTTAAAAGATCGTGCCGCCGCACACTCGGCTATCGACTCGTTAGAACAGATGCGCGACAAACTGAAAACAATGAAAGAAGATTATTGGGCCAACCAGGTAGAAATTCAGCGGCAGGAAGTATCCGCATGGCTCGCGTTTGCTGAAGGTGACCGCCAGGGCGCACTCGCAGGGATGCGCGCCGCCGCCGAAATGGAAGACAAGACCGAAAAGAACGCCATCACGCCGGGACCACTCGCGCCGGCGCGTGAACTCCTGGGCGAGATGCTGCTGGAATCAAAGCGACCCGCAGAAGCGCTCAAGGAATTTGAAGCGACACTTACCAAAGAGCCCAACCGCTTTCGCTCGCTATACGGTGCAGCGGAGGCGGCGAAGCAAACCGGCGACCGTCAAACGGCCCAGACATACTTCCAAAAGTTGCTCAAGGTTGCCGAGCGCGCCGACAAACCTGGACGCCAGGAATTGGCCGAAGCCCGCAGCGAGACACGACCCCAATAGCCACCTCTGAAGCCGTCATCCTGACCCTGAGCGAAGGCGAATGGGGAAGGACCCTTCTATTTTGTCTTTGTTCTTTGTGTCAGCGGCAAGGTACACCGCTCTCTACGAAGGACGCGAAGGCGAAGAGCAATTGAGCGCAGCCCGGTTCTCGGTTAGGATTTGAAGTGGTAAAGGAGAATAGTGAGATGAGTTCGCTACATGAATCGGAGTCCTGGTTGGATCGTTGGTGGCCGCTGCTGGTGATCCTTTACGGAGTGATCTTCATCTCGACCCTGGTAACGTTTTCGCCGACGATGTAAGAAGGATGCCGTCGCGGTGTCCATGACAATCATGGACTAAATCTGTGCAGTTCCTCCGTCTACAAACAACTCGATGCCATTGACGAAACTTGAGTCGCTGGAAGCGAGAAAGAGCGCGACGGTCGCGATCTCCTCCGGGCGGCCCATCTCTCCGCGTGGGATCTGTGATTTGAAGAACTCCTTCGCTTCGGGCCCGAGAGGATCCAGTATTGGAGTATCGATGGTCCCGGGGCTCAGGATATTGACGCGGATCTTCCGCTCCTTGAGATCAACAAGCCAGGTACGCGCGAACGAACGCACCGCAGCTTTGCTGGCACTGTAGACGCCGAAAGCCGGGAATCCCTTGATGCTTGCGATTGAGCCATTGAGAAAGATGGAACCGCCGTCAGTGAACAAGGAGAGTGCCTTCTGCACAGTAAACAAAGTGCCTCGCACATTCAGGTTGAAAGTTTGATCGAAGTGCTCCTCAGTAACTTCGCCGATCTTCGCTAGCTCCCCCCGACCGGCGCTCGCGAAGAGGACGTCAATCCTTCCCTTTTCCTTCTTTACAGTCTCGTACAACCGATCCAGATCGGCGAGATTTGCTGCATCACCCTGAACGCCAGTGACATTCCCTCCGATCGCCTTAACGGCTTCATCAAGCTTGTCCTTGCGGCGACCGGTGATGAAGACATACGCACCTTCTTCAACAAACAGCTTCGCGGTCGCGAGTGCCATGCCGGAGGTCGCCGCCGTAATTACGGCCACTTTACCCTCTAGTTTTCCCATTTCCATATCCTTCCTTCCCCTATATCTTTTGTGCGTTTCCTGTTGGCGTGTTTCCGCAGTAAGTGCGGCCGCATCCATAGGATGGAGGGAAGGATTGCCGAGATTCATTAGTTCAGAAAATATGAACTAATGAACAAGTTTTTTTATCTGGCATTATCATATGAAGCGTGTGAGGCTCCTTTTTCATCCTTCGGTAGAAGATGTAACGGTCGAAGCCATTCTGCATGCCCTGTCGGATCCCGTGCGGGTGGCGATCTATGCCGAGATCGTGGGCCAGGAATGTTCGCAGAACTGTACAACCTTTTCGGTTATCGACGAAAAGACCATACCGAAGTCAACCCTTTCGCAGCATTTCAAGGCCCTTCGAGAGGCAGGGTTGATCCGTGGTGAGCGCCGTGGCGTTGAGATGCACAATACCTCTCGATGTGCTGAGATCGACAAGCGCTTTCCTGGATTGATTGCATCGATCATCCGGGCTCACCAAATACAGTTGGAAGGCAAACCGCGAAGGGCCGCTGCCGCAAAGCGGAACGCCCCACGCCGAAGTGCAAGGAAGAAAAGGTTCAGATAACTGCAAGCTCGCTTGCCGTCGCTAGCTGCCCACAATGGGATTTCGATAACTAGAACGGCTTTTTCAGCACCTTACCAGTGCCTTTCACGATCTTCCCCGTACCTTTTGCCGTGCCCACAGCGACGTTCTTGCCCGCAGACGCTCCACCTTTCCCAACGGCTCCAGCGGCGTCAACGGGATGAAGAGTAACCAGGTCTCCGGCGCCCTTACCGGCGCCCTTGGCAAGATTGCCTGCACCCTTACCCGCACCTTTCCCGATGTCCCCGCTGCCACTTCCGATATCGCCCCCGGCGCTGCGGCCATGTTTTTGTCCCGCGGACTGGCTCGCAGGCTGATCTGTCGGTGTAGGCGATGGATTTTGACCGTAGACACTTATGCCGAATGCAACTAGCGCCAGCGATAAGATTCCGGCTCTTCTTCTCACGTGTCTTACCTCCCGCTTATCATTGAATGCTTCAACGACACCTCAGTCTGCACGGATCGCTCACTGGATCGCTAAATGGATCGCTGAGCCATCCTCGCGAACGAACCAGAGAGAGCGCGGCGCTATATCTCAGATTTTATTGGCCAACCGTGAAATCCGGATTTTGGAGCTCATCGGCGGGCGGAGGAATTTTTAGGCCTGCTGCTCTGGCTCGCGGCTCTTTGTCAGCTTCACCGCCGCCAGCATCAGCCAGATGAGGCCTAGATACCGCGTGATCGGAATCAGGAAGTTTGCCGGGTAGGTGATCAGACTGAGGCATGAAAATTCTCCCGCAACCGCGATGACCATTCCGAAAACAAAGAGCCAGCGCGGAAGAAGGCGATAAAAGTAGCTGGTAACGGATACGCCTGCCGCAAACAAGCCGAACCCCACAGCATAAGCGGTTCCGCCAAACAGAAAGCTGAGGAAGAACACAGCCTTAACCAGGGACGCCGACGCCGCGACCTCAGGCAACGACAACAACCAGCCCGACAATCCGGAAAGAATCAGCGCGTTCGCGGCGGTCAACCCGCCAAACAGCGCGATGTTCGTTCCGGCGGCTCGGACTCCCAGGAAGCGCAACCGGCTGACCATGGTGACGGCAAAGAGCCCCAAGGGCACGGCGGAGGCAAATAAGAGAAAGTTGCTGACACGTACCGCAGCTGAATTCTGAGCGAAAAACGCTCGCACAACCTCAGCTGCCGCATATGGGTTGACGTATGGCGCGCCGCCGTGACGGAGCACCGCTGCCGCTACGAGACCGACCGCGAAAATGAGAATGTGGATCGTCCCGAGCAGGATCAAGGAGGGGCCGCGGAATCGTGGAGACGGTTTCATAATGGAATCGTTTATATCATAAATGACTAATGCGTGCAATAATATTTGCACGACATGAATCACCAAGATACGGGAAAAGATGCGGGAAAAGATCAACCGGCGTTTCTACTCGCGCAAGTAGGGGCGCATGCCGCGACGCGGTTCGCCGAACGATTGGCTGCCCTGCACCTCTCGCCGCCGGACGCGGGAATCCTCAGGCTCCTGCGCATGGCGCCGGGCATCAGCCAGCAGGAACTTTCCGCGAGGTTGCGGATCCATCCCAGCCGGCTCGTGGCCATCCTGGACAATCTGGAGAAGCGAAAACTTGTCGAGCGAAAGCCAAACCCCCAAGACCGGCGCCTGTACTCACTCCATCTGACAAAGGATGGCAGTGAGATCCTGGAGCGCATCGGTAAGCTGGTGCGCGAGCATCAGGACGCGCTCCTCTCGACACTCAGCAGCGACGAACGCGGCAAATTGACCGAATTGCTGCACAAAATCGCCGACGCACAAGGCCTCACCCCAGGCATTCACCCGGGGTATCAGCGGTTGGGAAAAGCAAAACCTGCCGAATTCAAGCACCCGTGAGGCGCTACCGACATTCCATGCCGATCGTGGCGCGTGAATTCAGAACTTTGAAGTCTTTGAATCAAATCGGACCACGGTAGCGGCGCAACCGAACCGCTGCTGCGAGGAAAACCGCAGAGATTGCCAGCCCGATCCACAGACCCGGGCTAATCAGGAAATGACCCGGATTGATTTGGTCCAGCGAATCCATCGACATGCCACCCGCCGTGAACGCGGCGCCTTCGCGGCCGCCGCTCAAACGGTATGCCAGCATGGTGCCAAAATGGGTGGTGTTAAACGCAATCTTCTCGACAACAGCGATTGCGAGCAGCGGCAACACGGCCCATAGAAATGCCGCTCGGCGCGCCCACCCTGAAACCAGCAGAAGCCAGCAATAGATCGGCGCGTACCAGAGCCCATGAATGGCAACGAGGTGGTACAGCAGCATCACCGACATCGGGAACAGCGAAAAATGGTTCCATAGCGCCGCGATACTCAGGCCGTATCCCACCAACACCACGCTGCTGACAAGCAGCATGATCCACTGCGTGACCACGGTGATCGCGAAGGTGACCAGCGGAAGAACCACGATTGGGATGATCGCCTTCGAGAGCACTGTCGTGAGATCGGAGACCGGCAGCGACTTCCAGAACAGGATGCTGCGATCCCGGCGCTCGCCATGGAGCGCGTCGAGACAGTAGAACACCGCTACGAGGAACGTGGTCAGCATCATCAGAAGCGCGGCGAAGTCGTACGGCTGCTCGAGGAACACGCGCTGATGAACCGGGTTGATCGCCGACGAGCCGCGCTCTGCGTGCCGCAGATGAAGGGTGCCAATCAGGAATCCGAGCAGGATAAGCCCCGCCACCGCGAGGGGTGCGATATAGATCGAACGGCTCTCCCATAACTCGCGTCGCACCGACCAGTACATCGATGCAATTGCCGGATTTGTCGCGGGAGTGATTCCCCGCGATCCAGACGAAGACCCAGGCGAAGACGCATACACCGCGTTCGATGGAGTGCTCATGAATTCCCTCCTTGTGCGTGGCCTGCCTGATTGCCCATCACGGCCACAAACAAATCGGCAATGCTGGGCGTGCGTACATCCCCGAGCGCGGCGAGCTGCTGGCGATCGCAACGATCGAACAGCAGGATGCTGCGACCAAATATCTGGCGTTCCTGGATCGGCCCCAATGCGCGGGCTGCAGCCACGTGCTCGGGATTCACCGTCGCTTCCAGATAGCGCGTCTCGAACTCTTCCATGCTGCAACCAAGCACCATGCGGCCCCGGTCGATGAACATCAGATCGGTCAGCACGTGCTGGACCTCTTCCACCTGGTGCGTCGTCACAACGATAGTGCGGCTGCGATCGAAGTAGTCGTTCAGCAGCGAGTCATAGAACTGCTTGCGAAACAGGATGTCGAGGCCGAGTGTCGGCTCGTCCAGCACCAGCAACTTCGCGTCGATGGCCATGACCAGTGCGAGGTGAAGCTGGGTCACCATGCCCTTCGATAGTTCTCTGACTTTACTGGCAGGCCGAATGGCGGTCTTCGCCAGAAAACTTGTCGCCTTCGCGCGGTCGAATCGCGGATGCACCCCCGCGACATAGTCGAGCGCCTGCGAAACCCGTATCCAGCGCGGCAGCACGGCAACATCGGCAATGAAGCAGACATCCCGCATGAGTTGATCGCGGTCGATCCAGGGGTCGCGTCCCATCACCCGCAGCTCGCCCTGATACGGTATCAGGCCGAGAATCGCATGGAGCAGCGTGCTCTTCCCGGCGCCGTTAGGACCGATGAGCCCGAGGATGCGGCCCTCTCCGACGCGCAGATCGATCCCGTCCAGTGCAATGGTCGAACCGAAGGCCTTGCGCAGCCCGCGAGCTTCGATGACTGTCATGACTTCGGCTCCTCCCCTGCATTATCCGGCCCAAAAACTGACCCAGACGCTGACTCCGACGCTGGCCCAGACGCTGGCCCAGACGCTGGCCCAGACGCTGGCCCAGACGCTGGCCCAGCCGGGCGAATTGCGCCGGCCTTCACCAACTCCTCCGCCTTCAGGCCGAGCCGCCGAATGGTCGCGTAGACCCTCGGCCATTCTTCCGCAAGAAACCTCTGGCGCTCTCCCTGCAACAGCAGATTGCGCGCACCGGCGTTGACGAACATGCCGCGACCTCTCCGGCTCTCGACCAGCTGCTCGTCGACGAGTTCTTGATAGCCCTTCAATACAGTCAGCGGATTCACCCGATACTCGGCCGCGACATAGCGCACCGAAGGCAGCGCATCGCCTTCTTTGAGCACGCCATCGAGAATCATCACGACCACGCGGTCGCGAAGCTGGCGGTAAATAGGCTGACTGTCATTCCACTCACGATCCATCACGGGTTCCAGATTCCAGATAGCTCTTACGAGACAGTTGCGCGAGAGACAGTTGCGAGCGAGACAGGCGCGAGTGAGGGCGCCGTTCGTTCATGGCGCCCTCAGCGTATGGCCGCAAAAGCAGCGTCACTTGGAACGCCTCAGGTCCAGCAAGCCGCCCTCCGTCTTGCCGTTCGCCATCGCGAACTGCCACAGTTCGGTGTGATGATCGGCGTCAACAATGTTGAAGACGACATGCTGCATGTGTCCCATCTGCGAACTCAAGAGGTTGGTAGCGTCGACGAAATCGAAGGTGAAGGTCTTGCCGTCAGGCGAAATCGTCGCGACCATGCGCGGCTGATTTCCCGCGTCACAATAATGGGTCAGGAGCAAGCGCTCGTGGTCCAGATTGAACATGGTGATCGGATCGTCGGTGCGCCCAACTCCGGTCATCTCATGCATCAGCGTATTTCCCATGGAGGTCACGCGCAGCGAGACATGCATAGCCTTGCCGTCCATGGTTCCCTCCCAGGAACCCGCCAGGGTCTTCAACTTGTCGAAAGACTTTTGCGCGTCGGACTGCGCAAAAGCCACGGTGGAAAGCGACAGCAGAACGGATAGCATTACACGAAGGGATTTCATGTTTCACTCTCCTTAAGAGTTCGGTATTCTTTACCCAGCCAAGAGGTTCTTCATCGCCATCCTCAGCTTTGCGATATACTGTTATACATAACTACAACACTACTCATCTGTCAAGTATTTTTATGCGAACTACCGTCCATACAGGACGGAGGGCTGTCAGGCCGGAGGGATGGATGGGGTCGCAAATGCTAGACCGGCCACAATGCCGTAGCCAGACCGAAGACCCTACCGCTCTGCCGAAGGCCGGGGCGAAGTGCCTTTCGAGAGGGAGGAGCATCGATATAATGCTCGGATTAGCATGGGGAGCGACGTTCTGACGCCAGGAGCAACGGTCGCATGGAAAATCAAAAACTCCTAGCCGTCGCGGTGCAAGTAATGTTGTGTCTGCGCGTCTTGGTCCTGGTGGGACCCGCAAACGCTCAAGCCCAAACACCGGAATCCCTTCATCAAATGTTTCAGTCGGGAAAGGTGTTTGCACTGCGCGATGCCATTCGGCACGCGGATGCTCCGCTGTTCTACCGTGGCGCCGTCGAAGCCTCGCTCAATAAAATCGAGCAGGCGCAGACCGATCTACACAAAGTCATCCAATCGGACCCGCATTCGGAAGACGCCTATCAAGCACATGATCTGCTGTGCAATATGTACGGAAGGAATGGTTTGTATCATGAGGCTTTGCGGGAGGCTGAAGCTCTCATGACCGAAAGACCGAATGCAAAGGATGTACTGAATGCGCTGCCTCTACTCCATGCGCTCGCCAGATCGCCCGACATGACCGTGCCTAAGCGGCGACCCTCCACGGTGCATCGCACGTCCGCCGACCATTCCTTGCCGTTCAAGCTCAATGGGAAAGAAGACAGCTTCGGGTTTGATACCGGCGCAGGCATCTCAATCATGAGCGACCGCGAGGCCGCGCACCTTGGCCTGACTCCCGAGGCGGTCAGCAGCAAGATCGGCGATGCCAGTGGCAATGGTGTCTCCGGCATTCGAGTCGCCATTGCAAACGATCTCGTCATCGCCGGTCTGCACCTCAAGAACGTACCCTTTCTGGTCGTCCCCGACACCAACGAGCCATTCGTGGAGTTTTCGCCAAACGAATACGGTCGCGGACTCATCGGACTGCCCGTCCTGCTCGCCATGCAGACACTCCGATGGCAACCCAGAGGTGACTTGGAATTCGGCTTTCCTTCAGAAGCGGCAACCGAGCTCTCTAATCTGCTCTTCCGCAACACCAGCCCCGTCGTCCAGGTGACGGTGCAGAACCGAATCCTCGACTTTACCCTGGACACGGGAGCTGTCGACACAGATCTCAATCCGATCTTCGCAAAGGAACTCCCGGCCCTTGTCTCTTCTGGACAAAAAGAGACTCATAAGATTACCGGTGTGGGTGGCAGTAGCACCTACGACTCCATCTTGCTTCCCTCTGTAGCCCTCAAGGTCGGCGGTAAGGATGTGACCCTTACACCCGCTCACGTCTTCGTCGCCAACGGCGTCGGCGGCGGCAGCATGTGGGCAGGAAACCTGGGGAACGATCTGCTCAACCAGGCCCACACAATCACACTCGACTTTCGCGCCATGTCGCTCAAATTGAATTAAATATTCCGCTGCTCCCATTGCCTGTAAGCACCTACTGAGCCGGTTGATGCCAATACGCGCCCTTAATGCTTGACCTCTTGTGTCTTCGTTGATGGGGACGGCTTGCTCTTCTCTTGCTTGCTCACTTCGAGCACGGTAATCGACATCTCCTGGTTGCCCGGGGCAAGCTCCAACCCCAGAGTCTCTTTGAGGATGGCATTCAAGCTGTCAACGTCTCCTCCGGCAACTTCGAATCGTGCATCATAGGTGCCGTCGATGCCTGTCTCGTTCAATACGGGGTTCTCCAGCCCAGTTGCCAACACATAGGCCAGATCGTCCATCGTTCCGTTCATCAGAATAAATTTGCCGTGCCAGTAACCTCGCTTCACCGCGTGTGTCGAAGCAGACGGACTAAGTAGTTTCTTACTCGCATCGGTGGCCCGGAGAATATACGCTGGTCTGGTCAGGGTCTTTGATTGGATCTGCAAATGCAAAGCGCCGAGGACGGCTTGCTGGACAACCGAATCGATCACAGTTTGAGGTAGGTCAACAGAATTCACGCGGAGATCGTAGCGCCCTTCTGGCAGCGGGTCCTTCAGAACATAGCGATTCCCAAATACGTTGAAAACGTCCGTCATAAGGCCATCTGCGTCCTCTCCAAGTACGTCCGTTCCGGTTGGCGGATGTTTGGCTATGGCTGTCTTTGCATCGGGTGAAGCCTTGCTGACAGACACAGCAAACAAAGAGCGCTCGGCATCCGGGCTGGAGGTAACGCTCGCCTCGGTGATCTCCATCGTCGGCTTGAATGCTACGTTTTTCCCTTCTGCCACTGCCTGCAGATCGGCAGCGCTCACCGAATCAATCTCTGTGACCGCGACAATCTTCCCGTTTCCATCGACGATGATGGTCGTCGGCCTTGATTCGACTCTATACAGACCAAATACGCCACCTGAAGCATCGACGCCAACCCAACCAGACATCTTCTTCTTGGTCAAAAAGGTTTGTACGGCCTTCAGGTCCTCATCATCGATGGAGATGAACTGGAATTTTGCCGGATCGAGCGACTCCACAAGCTGGTTGAGATGCGGAAGGCTCGCCACGCAAGGAGAACACCAGGTTGCCCAGAATTCCAGCACCACGACCTTACCCTTCAGGCTTGCCCAGTCTGCTCTCGCTCCCAAAGGGGCTTGCAGCAGGTTCAGAGTATCCAAAGGAGGAGCAGGCGTGCCCTTTTCTGGAAATGCCCATAGCGAAGCCGTTCCAAGCAAGACCGCAACAAGAGTGATCAGGCTATCTCGCAAAGCTACGCGAATGTGCATGCGCTCAAATATCCGCTGCATTTCTCTTCCTCCGAATGAATCGCACAACCGCATAGCATCAGAATCAGGAAACAGGGAAGCCACAGGCGCAAGACCTCCGGCGTGGGAAGGTGCCCCGCCGTTATCTATGTAGCATTCGTCATAGATGGCGGTCAAGTTTCTTCCGAATCTTCAGCCAGGTGTAGAAACCCTCTCCTTTCGGCTGCGTATGAGTCTGCTGAAGGCCGGAGCATGGTCCGAAGGGCGAAGCGACTGATTCTATTGCCGTTGTCTTTGCTCTCATTTTTCTTTTGCCATTTTCCACCCAAAAATCGCATGTCAAGCCCCTAAACCACCTAACCCATTACCAACCAACAACATCCGCGTGGCATTTTAGTTACACTCCAACCGCTATACTGGATATAGATCAAAAAAACGAGCAAGCCCCGAGGGAAATAGACCATCCTCCGGGCTAATTTATTGAAAACAGGTATTTTGCACACAACCCATTTGTTATGAATATTTTAGAGACACAACCACCGCGCAAACCGTTGAATCCAGAGATTTTGCGCCCAAAATACCCCCTAGTGGGAGGGGGGAGGGGGTCCACATTGAAGACCAAAAACCAACTCTACTCCACGACCACCAGCACATCCCCGGACCCAACCGTGTCCCCAACCACAACGCCAACCCGAGCCACCCGTCCAGCCTTGGGCGACTTCAGCTCATTCTGCATCTTCATCGCCTCGATCACCACGCAACCCTGCCCCTCCTCCACCTCGTCACCAGCCTCCACCAGCACCCGCACCACACGCCCCGGCATGGGAGCCTTCACTGGCCGAGGCCCCTCCGTACCCGCGCCTGCCCCACGCCTCCCCTGCAGCGACCGCGGATCATCCACCTCAAAACCATGCCTGCGTCCACCAATCACCACCCCATCACCATCCAGAACGCACCGGTACTGCAGACCCGCAATGACAAGGGACATCACCCCCGGCTCCAGCAGACGCACATCCGCGCTCACCGCACGCCCATCGACCGAACATTCCCCAGCCCACTCTATCGCCCCGGCACTCACATTCGAAGGCAACTCCACCCGCCGCTTCTTCCCCTCAATCTCAAGCCAGACCGTCACAGCCGCAATCCCTCCCGCCGTCCAGCCTCGGCCCACCGGCTCTCCGCAACCGCATCAGCCACCACCCCCTCCCGCACCGCAGACGCCACAAAAATCGCCGCAGCCAGCGCCACAACGTCCTCGCGCACAACGTCCTCAACCGGTGCAGGTCCCGCAGCCAGCAACCGCTGCAGATACCCCGTATCGATCCGCGCCGCGCGAAAGTCCGCATCCGTCAGAATCCGCCGGAACAAGCCAATATTCGTCTTGATCCCGCCGATGACATACTCTCCAAGCGCCCGCAGCATCCGGTCGATCGCCATCTCCCGCGTCGGTGCGAACGCCACCAGCTTCGACAGCATCGGATCGTAATCGAGCGGCACCGTCCACCCGGCAAACACCGCGCAGTCCTCGCGAATCCCCGGGCCCCCCGGCTGCACCAGCCGCGTAATTAGCCCCGGCGACGGAAAAAAATTATTCTCCGGATCTTCCGCATAGATCCTGCACTCGATCGCATGTCCGCGCAGCCGCACATCCTCCTGCGTAATCGGCAACGGCTCTCCCATCGCCACCAGAAGCTGCAAATGCACCAGATCAAGCCCCGTCACCATCTCGGTCACCGGATGCTCCACCTGCAACCGCGTATTCATCTCAAGAAAATAAAAATTCTCCGTGGCATCCACCAGAAACTCAACGGTACCCGCATTCACATAACCCGCCGACAACGCCAGCCGAACCGCCGCCTCGCCCATACTTCGCCGCAAATCCTCACTCACCACCGCGGATGGAGCCTCTTCAATCACCTTCTGATGACGCCGCTGCACCGAACACTCGCGCTCACCCAGATACAAGCAGTGACCATACTCATCCGCCATCAACTGGATCTCGATATGCCGCGGCCTCTCGATCAGCTTCTCCAGATACACCTCGCCCGATCCAAAGCTCCGCTCCGCCTCACTGCTCGCCGCCGTAAACGCCGCTGCAAGTTCCTCCGCTCGCATCACGGCGCGCATGCCCTTCCCACCGCCGCCCGCAGCCGCCTTCAGCATCACCGGATATCCAATGCCCGCAGCCACGCGAACCGCCTCCGCAACATCCGCCAGCCCCGTCACGCTGCCGGGAACACGCGGCATCTCCGCAGCATCCGCCGCCTGCCGCGCCCGGGTCTTCGACCCCAGCACACGCATCGCACTCGCAGGCGGCCCGATAAACGTCACCCCTGCCGCTGCACAAGCCTCCGCGAACTCCGCATTCTCCGACAGGAACCCATACCCCGGATGCACAGCATCCGCCCCCACCCGCCGCGCAATCTCCAGGATCAAATCCCCCCGCAGATAACTCTCCGCCGCCGCAGCGGGCCCCAGCCGGTAGGCCTCATCCGCATGCAACACATGTAAAGCCCCCCGGTCAGCATCCGAATAAACTGCCACCGTCGCCAACCCCATCTCCCGGCACGCGCGAATCACCCGCAGTGCTATCTCGCCGCGATTCGCAATCAACACTTTTTTTATCGTTCGTCGCAAGCGGCAATTTTACCGCAGCGGCATCTGCAACAAGCAGAGGCACACCCAAATGAAAGAGGCCTCCCATCGCGGGAGGCCTCCGGGGGTGTCGCAACCGACAGCAGCTACTGCATCGTGACGCCGCCTTGTGTCGCCTTTTCCTTCCTCAGCTCATTTGCCTTACGTGCGCCCATAGCCTTCTTGTCCCAATCGTCTGCGGCAGCCAGGTCAGTCTTGCGAGCGCTATCGTCCCCACACTCCAGATCTGCTTTGCGACGATTGGTAAGGTTCAGATAGGTCATGGCGTCGTCGTAGTCCGTTTTGAGTTCGACCGCCTTGTTCAGATATTGCAGGCCTTCGTTCACCAGTTGTGCATTCGCCGCCTGCAACTTCTGGCACGCGCCCTTGCTCTTCTTCGGATTGCCCTGGCCATCATCGGTAAGGCCGTCCGCCGCAAGAATCGTGATCGCATTCTTATACGCCAGCATCCAGTCCACCACGCCGAGCGTGTAGTACGCCTCGGCATCGTTAGGATCGATCGCGATCACTTTCTTCTCGTACTCCTTGGCTACATCGAACTTCTTGATGTTGCGGTTGATCGAAGCGATCTGTCGCAACGCGGTGAGATCGTTTGGGTGGTTCGCAAGAACCGCATTGAAGCCGTCGAGCGCCTTCTGCGCAATCGCCAGGTTCTCCGGTGTATCCAGATTAGGTACTACCTGGTAGGAGTACGCCGTAGCCAGATAGAGCTTCGCATCTTCAGACTTCGGGTCGAGGGCAATCGCATTTTGAAAGTGGTTTACAGCCTCTTCGTAGCGTGCGTTCTTGAAAGCCTGCACACCCTTAGTCAGCTGATCCCGTGACTTCAATACATTGCAACCGGTTGCAGTAAAAAGCAACAGCGCCAGCAGAGCGGCCGTAACCGGAATCCGTGCGGTGAATTTCATTGGGCGAATCGTCTCCTTCAAAATGGGCGCGAGTTTTTACTGCACAGGAAAGGCGAAGCTCTGAAGCGGGGTTCTCGGCTTTAACTTTGATTGTAATGGCATACGTCCCAAAGTGACTAGGGGACCCATGCTTTTCCCGTCTGAAGGGAACTATCGGCCTTCCTACGGTAGAGATAAAGCCTGTCGAAATTTCGGTGGTGCTCCAAGAGTAGGATGCACGCCGGCTGAAAAAGACCAGTCAGCGCAGCGAACAATTGCGTTCCTAGACAATACACCCATCCCGCATTTTGACAATCCTGTCGGCATAAGCGGCCGCGTCGGAATCGTGGGTGATCATCAGGATCGTCTGTCCCAGGCGGCGGTTCAGGTCCTTTATCACCCTCAATACAGCGGCTGAGTTTTCGCTGTCAAGATTTCCTGTAGGCTCGTCGGCCAACAGAATTGCAGGTGAATTGACGATGCCGCGGGCAATCGCCACCCGCTGCTGCTGCCCTCCGGAGAGCGCACGAGGTTTGTGTTTCATCCTGTCTGCGATGCCTAGCAGGCGGAGGACATCCTGAAATGCCGGGTCGAATACCGTAGTGCGATGGGCAATGTATTGCACAATGCGGATATTATCTTCCGCGGACAGCGTGGGCAGCAGGTTGTACTTCTGAAAGACAAAACCAACAGCGGTTTTGCGAAGATCCGTCCTCTCCGCGCTAGTCATACCCGCCAGCTCACGCCCATTGATCCGCACGGTCCCGGAGGTGGCGGCAGTCAAGCCGCCCAGGACGTGAAACAGAGTCGATTTACCCGAGCCCGAGGCGCCGATAATTGCCACGAACTCGCCCTTCCGTACCTCCAGATTGACGCCGCGAAGTGCGTGTACAGGCACATCCCCCACCTGATAGGTTTTGGTCAGACCACTTGTCTCAATGATAATCGCAGGACCCGCAGGATTACTCATAAGACAGGGCCTCTGTAACATCCTGCTTCACCGCTTTGACGCCAGGAACGATCGCACCCAGAAGAGCGCCGACAATGGCGATCCCGGTCGCGATGGGCCACCAGCCGTAGACCGTCTCCTGCACCAGACTCGCCATAACGACATGTTTCATCAACCACTGGGTCCCGTAGGTCAGGGCGATACCGAGGACGGAACCAAGCAGCGCCAGCAGCAGCGTCTCGCGAAACAAAATATTCAGAATTAGACCGGAGGAGCCACCCACCGCCTTCAGGATGCCGATCTCCCTCGTCCGCTCCAGCACCGCCGTGTACATCGCCATGAAGACCACGATGAAGCCAACCACCACGGCAATGCCGATGACGACGCCGATAAAGTTCTTCAGCAAACCGACGCTGTTGATCGAAAGCAGGGAAGTGAAGTACTCCATCGTGTAGATCTGGTAGCCGGGATACTTCAACCGCAACGCATCGACCATCTCCTGCGCCCTGCCAGGGTCATCGACTTTGATGTAGACCTGGCTGATATGGCCGGGGTTGCCGGTCAAGACCTGCAGCACAGGCAGCTTCACGCAGATGCGCGCCAGCTTGCCTGATTGGAAGATCCCCGACACCTTCCAGGTGTGATTGATCAGCTCAATGGTGTCGCCGACATGCAGATGCTTCTGCTGCGCATAGAACTCATCCACAATCACGTCATCGTCACTAACTGGGGGACCGCCCTGAAGGAAATGAAAACCGCCGTTCAGCTTGCGGAATTCCTCCAGATCGAGCCCGTTGATCGTATCGAAGCCTGACAGCGGCTGGACCATGGTCCCCATGGCGAAGGTCACATGCGGCTCCTTCATAAGCACCGACGGCAGTTTGTCGCTCATGGGAGCCGAGCTCAGTCCGATCACAGAGGAACCCGGCGGGCGAAACAGAATATCCGCGCCCACACCGCGCGCGCGATCAGCCGTCCCATCGAGGGTTCCGTAACTGACCCCGACCAGCGTCAGAATCATCGTCACTTCAACCGCGATGGCAAGCACGCTCAGCAGCGTTCGGACAGGTCTATGACCTAAATTCGCGAAGATTAACTTATTGAGCAAGGTTTTAAGTCTAATTAAAATCGCGACAAATTAGAGGCGCAGGAGAGCACGCATCGCATTTTTCGATTGCATTGGATAAGACGTCAGACCGGGTGTCTGCGTTGCGTTTATTTCTGCTGAGCATAAACTCCAGCCGTGATCAATCCGATGCTGTCACCCCCGCAACAACGCCGAAGTCCAGCTTCGCGTCCGCCTTGAGGAGCACCTGCCGGATGGATCTTCGCGAAAGGAGCACCAGCAACCGCGGCGCGACCTCACCTCTCTCCACACCGACGCCGTCAACATGGTATCGCACCGCTGTCTCACCCTGTTCCACCTCCACCAGGATTGGGCGCTCAGCAACGTAGTCCACGACACCGGCTGGAGCGGAAGAGGGAAGGGCAGAGTTCAAGCCTCGAGGCATGACCGGCACGATCACCATAAAGATGATGAGCATGACCAGCAACACGTCGATCAGCGGAGTTACGTTGATTTCAGAGGAGAGGCCAGCGCCTCCAGAGGTTCAGTTCGTTGAGAATACCATCGCTTCGTCTCCCAACGCAGAATTGGGCAAGCGAGCATTCCACCCGCTATAGACACCGACCGGCTACAAAAAGTTCCGGGCGGCTTGACCAAACGGCCAGACCGCCCGCACCAGAGCTTTTGCTGAATTTACTGTCCTGCTTCGACCCGTGGCGTAATCAGGCCGATGTTATCCACGCCCGCCTGATGCCCAAAGTCGATGACCTCAGCGACCTTACTGAAGTCGAGATCTTTGTCGCCCTTGACGAACATCACCTTCTCCTGACGGGCCGAGAAGATCTCCGTCAGCTTCGGCTCAATCTCCGACTTGTTCATCGAAGTTTCATTGATCTTATAAGCTGGCGCACCCGCTCCATTCGAGAGCACCTGCACGACGATTGTACGGTCATTCTCCGGCTGGTCCTTGTGCTCCTTCGGCGGTTGAGGAACCAGTGTCTCAAGTCCTCGAGGCGTGACCGGAACGATGACCATAAAGATGATCAACAGCACCAGAAGAACGTCGATAAGCGGGGTTACGTTGATATCAGAAACCGCTCCGCCTGTACTTCCTCCACCCATTCCCATAGCAATCTCCTTCAAGTCCGTTGGCCGCCCTCACAATTGCGAGTTCGGCATCCTGTCAATTAGCCTGATTACTTCTTCGCAGGCGTCGTGCTTGTATCGTCAACTCTCTCCGTCAGCAAACCAAGCTGGCTGACGCCGGCAGACCGAATACCATCAACGGCATCCATCACCTTGCCATAGTTCGCCCGCTGATCCGCGCGCATAAAGACCTCTTTGCTGGTCTTGTTCTCGAGCTTCGCCGAGATCTTGGGGCCGAGATCGTCAAGGGTCACCTGATCGCCGCCAAGAAACGTTCTGCCATCCCGGGTAACGGCGACGACAACCGCGTCTTCCTTATTGGCGTCTTCCATCACCACAGCGGCGTCTGCCTTCGGCAGATCCACGTTGACCTTATTGTTCAGCATGGGCGTGATGACCATGAAGATAATCAGCAGCACCAGCATCACGTCCACCATCGGCGTCACGTTGATGTTGGAGTTGATCTTCTTGCCTTCCTCCCGCTTATTGATACCCATAACGTATGCTCCGTCCGGTTTGCTGTGTTTGCTCTCCCCGCTCGTGCCTGCCCATCCTCCGGACGCCGTTCGCTTGTCGGCATCCGGAGGACTCGGTCAGATCTGTGATTCTCGCAGGGTATTGCTAGTTGCCTTGTGCTTCAGGACCGAAGCCTTACCGGTGGCTCTGCTTGATGAAGTAGTCCACCAGTTCGCTGGAGCTGTTGTCCATCTCAACGTCAAACGCTTCAACCTTGCCGGTGAAGTAGTTGAACGTCATGACGGCAGGGATGGCGACAAGAAGACCGAAGGCCGTCGTCACCAGAGCTTCCGAGATACCGCCGGCAACTGCGCCGATACCGGAGGTCTTCTGGGTCGCGATCTGCTGGAAGGCGTTCAAAATACCGACCACGGTTCCGAACAAGCCGATAAACGGGGCCGTCGAACCGATAGTTGCCAGACCGCCAAGACCGCGCTTCAGCTTAGCGTGAACGATCGCCTCAGAACGCTCGAGTGCGCGCTTGGAGCTTTCGACCTGCTCTGGGGTGATATTGCCGCCCGAGCCGAAGCTGCGAAACTCCTGCAGGCCTGCCGTAACAACCTCAGCCAGGTGGGACTTCTTCGAGCGGTCGGCAACTTTGATTGCCTCATCCAGACGGCCGTCCTTCAATGCGCCGGCGACCTTCGGGGCAAACTCACGCGACTGCTTGCGGGCTGCGGAAAAGTAGAGAGCCCGATCGATGATCACAGCGAGCGACCAGATGGACATGATGAAGAGAAGGATGACGACGCAGCGCGCCAGCCAGCCCATATTGCCCCAAAGACCCATGACACTGAAGCTGACCTGGGCCTCCTCGAAATACATGGCGAGGGAAGCGGGGACGTGAGCGAAGGTTGTTGCGAGATGAGCGAGAATCACTGGAATATTTCCTCCTGGTAGAACTCTAACTTTCTGATTCTTGACCCGTGAATCCCCCAAAAGTTCGGAACTCTGAGAGACTCGCGAGAGACGTTATTGAGCTTTCGGCCTTAGGTCTAGCCGCCGCCAAAGTTGAAGTTGACGGTGATCTGCGTATCCACCTCGGTAGGATCGCCATTCAGAAGATATGGCTTGTACCGCCAGCTCTTCACAGCTTCGGTCGCGGCCGACCGCAGCATCTCCGGCCCGCTGATAACCTCCAGCCGTTCGATCGTGCCTGTCTTCGAGATCACTGCGTGAAGAACGACGGCGCCGGAGACATGCGCCGCTCTCGCAATCGGCGGATAGGTGGGGTTAGACCCAGAGATCTTGAGACCGGATACGACGCCGCTTGAAACGCGGGCCGGTCCTTTCGGCGCTGCCAGTTTGACGACTGGTGCCGGCGCACTGCCGATACCGCCCATCACGCCGCCCGGAACGCCGGTGCCGCTACCCATGCCGCTCATTCCGGCGACACCCGCCATCGTCGGCGGAGGCGCATCTTCCTTCAACATCTTGATGTCTTTCGGGATCTTCGTCGGCGCATGCAGACCCTGATCGATCTCCGACACCATCTTGATCGGCTTGACGATCTGTTGCGGAGGCGGAGGCGGAGGAGGAGGTGGAGGTGGAGGCGGCGCGCTGATCATCGCGGTCAGAGCCGTATGCGGCAATGCCTCTGGATACAGCAGCGGAATAAGGATCATGGTTGCCAGGATTGCGGCATTGAAGGCAAGCGTCGCAACCATCCAGTACTTGGACTTGGTCTTGATCTGACCACCGGATTCCATCAACGAAGATTCGAACATAGGCTGCCTCTTTAGGTAGAGCTATTTTTCTTTAGACACCACGTCGCTTCAGTTTGTTCCCAGTCGGTTTGTTCCCAGCTAATTCCACTACTGTAAAGCTGCCAATCTCTACGCTTTGGCCCGTTTCCCCGCAGGCAGCGACGCAACCTTACCCCGCTTCACCCGCCAATCCTGGTACGCCACCAGCATCGGCGCCGCCACCGCAATCGACGAATACGTTCCAATCAGGATCCCAATCACCAAAGCAAAAGAGAACCCGTGCAATACCTCACCGCCAAACAGATATAACGACAGTACGGTCAAAAACGTTAGGCCCGACGAGATCACAGTTCGGCTCAGCGTCTGATTGATGCTTCGATTGACCACATCATGGATCGACTCTCTCCGCGACAGCGCCAGGTTCTCGCGAATACGGTCGAAGACGACGATAGTGTCGTTCATCGAATAACCAATCAATGTGAGGATAGCTGCGATTACGGTAAGCGTAATCTCCTGATTCGTCAAACTGAAAGCACCGACCGTAATCAGCGTGTCGTGGAAAACCGCCACCACCGCCGCCACGCCATAGATCAACTCGAACCGGAACCACAGGTAAATCAGCATCCCAAGCAGCGAGTAGAGGGTCGCCAGCCAGGCCTGCCGCTGCAGCTGCGCACCGGCCGTCGGCCCCACGATCTCCACCTGTTCGATGGTGTTGCCCGAGTCATGATAGTTCGCACTCAGGGCATTCTCGACACTCTGGCGCCCGGCATCATGCGACTGATCGGTGGCCGTCGACTCCGGCAGCGCAATGATGACCTTGTTCGCCGCATGGCCGCTGGGATCGCTGACCCGCTGAATACGGAAATCGCGCACCCCGGCCTTGTCCATGGCCTGCCGCAGATGGTCTTCATTCGGCGTCTGGTCAAAAGCCACGCGAATCTGCGTGCCACCCTTGAAGTCGACACCCAGCGGAATATGGTGCCAGAACAACATGCTCAACACGCCGGCGACAGAAAAAATCAGCGAAAACCCGAGGAAATACCACTTCTTCCCCAACCAGTCGATATTCGTTGTACGAAACAGTTCCAGACTCACGCCCAAACCCTCAGCGGCGACCCGAAGGCCCCGCAATCTCTCAAAAAATCTAAATCGACAGCGCCGCGCCGCGTTCCTTCTTTTGCAGAATCGTGTCGAAGATCAGCCGCGACACAAACACCGCGGTAAACAGGTTCGCCAGCAGGCCGAAGGTCAGCGTCACCGCAAACCCCTTCACCGGCCCCGTCCCGAACAGGAACAGAATCGCCGCCGAGACAATCGTCGTCACGTGGGTATCGACGATCGTCACCCACGCATGCGCAAACCCCTGCTGCACCGCTGCCGCGGCCGTCTTGCCTGCTCGCAACTCCTCGCGGATACGCTCGAAGATCAGCACGTTCGAGTCAACGCCCATACCAATCGTCAGGATCACGCCCGCAATCCCCGGCAACGTCAGCGTCGCCTTGCTGAAGCCCATAAATCCAAGCAGAATCACCAGGTTCAGCATCAGTGCCAGGTCGGCATTGATGCCCGCCCCGCGGTAGTAAATCAGCATGAAAACCATCACCGCCAGCATGCCGGCAATCGCCGCTATCACGCCCTGCCGGATCGACGCCAGGCCCAGGCTCGGCCCCACCGTGCGCGTCTCGGTATAGCTGATCGTGGCGGGCAGCGCACCCGTACGTAGCATCAGCGAAAGGTTGTCGACCTCCTGCTTGCTGAAGTTGCCCTCAATCTCACCGCGGTCGCGAATCGCCGAATTGATCGACGCCACCGACCGAACCTTATTAGCCAGCACAATCGCCATCGACCCCGGCGCCGCGCTGTCCTTCGAGTGCGCAGAGGTGTACTTGTAGAAGCGATCGCCTGCCGCGGTCGTCAGAGTAAATGTGAGATTCGGACGGCCATTCACATCCGTCGACGGCTGCGCATCGCGAAAGTCCGTCCCCTCCACCTGGCTCGCCCGCTCCAGCAGCCAGACCTCGTCCGGACCGGTCGACGTCGCGCTTCCGTGGACCAGCATATCGTCCGGCGGCACCACGCGGTTAAGCGCGGTAAGCGCAGCTTCATCATTCTCGTAAGGCCCGCTCACTACGGCATAAACCGCGAGCTTTGCCGTCGATTGGATCGCGTCTTCCACCTGTGCCGGGTTGGAGATGCCAGGCAGCTCCACCAGGATCTGGTTCTTTCCCAGCCCATACGTTTGAACCAGCGGCTCGCTCACGCCCAGCGAGTTGATGCGCTCGCTGATCGTCTCCTTCGACGTTTCCAGTGTCCGCGCCTCAAGATCGTTGATGGCCGATAGCTTCATCGCCAACGTCGCGCTGCCGTCCGCCAGGACCGATACGTCATAGATCGAGTAGTCGGTGCCCTGCATCACCGTGCGCGCATCGCTCAACTTCGCCGGAGGGATGCCCGTCACCACGATCGTCTCCGGATGCGCTGGGTCCGTCTTGCCCACCGACGCGGTCACACCCGCCGCCTGCAGCGCCGCCTTCAGCCGCGCCACGTCCCGGTCAGTCGCCGCAGTGATCGCCTCTTCCACATGCACCTGCAGAACCAGGTGTGTGCCGCCCTTCAGGTCAAGGCCAAGGCGAATGTTATCGGCCAACAGTGACTTCAAAGACCCCAGCCTCGGCCCATTCGAGCCGAAGAAGATCCCGTAAACGAAAATAACCAGGACCGCTATGATTGTTGCAATCTTGCCGCGCAGATTCTTGCCCATGATCTCTATTGAAGGGTGCAGCCGCGGGGTCTTACCTCAGTCCCGCCGCCGTCATCCCCGCTTCTTCCTTATCCGTAGTTAACGGTTCAATCTCAACGTACCTGCATCTCATTCAATACAACCAACACATCTGCGGTCTCCGCGTCAGGCGGCCTGTTCGTCGGTCGTTACCGTGGCAATCGCGCTCTTGACGAACTCCAGCTTCACACCATCAGGCTGGACACGGAGCACCACAACATCGTCTTTCACAGTCAACACCGTGCCGCGAATACCGCCATTGGTGGTCACGCGGTCGCCGGTCTTCAACTGCCCCAGCATCTCCTGCCACTTTTTCTGCTTCTTCTGGTTCGGAGCAATCATCAAAAAGTAGAGGACCACGAAAAACAATATCGGCAGGGCTAGACTGCCTATACTACCCAGCCCACCCGCCGCACTCTGCAACCACATCGCAAACATCCATTCCGCTCCATTCAACAACACAAATCCTCTTCGGCTAAAGCGCAAGCCGACAGCAGAAATACTCTGCAAACCCGCTCCAGCGGATGCAGCTTCGTCTCCCGCGCAAAAAGAGGCCTAGCCCCTAAGCATCGCGTAACCGAAGGACAGTGTCAAGGCGGCGTCCTCTCGGCGGTGGCCTCACCGGAACTCCCCTCGGCGGCTCAGTAACCGCCTACAACGCAACCGCCGGACGCGCCTCACCTCGCGGCCGGCTCCATTCATACAAAACTGGCGGCCTGATACCCTCCCTCTACGGAGAAATCTCTCGCTATGGCAATCGCCGAAGACCTCGCCACCATCGCCCGCCAGGAAGCCGAACTTCACTTCCCCAGCTTCGACTACGACACCGCCTGGCGTCTCGGCGTCAGCCTCCGCGACCTCGCCATCGCCCGCAAGCAATCCATCGTCGTCGACATCCGCCGCTTCGGCCAGCCCCACCAGCCGCTCTTCTACACCGCGCTCGCCGGCACCACACCCGACAACCAGCGTTGGGTCCAGCGCAAGATCAACGTCGTCGCCCGCTTCCACCGCAGCTCCTACGCCATCGGCCTCATGCTCGAGCAGACCAACCGCACCTTCAGCGACCGCTACAACCTCCCCGACGCCGACTACGCCGCCCACGGCGGCTGCTTCCCCATCCACATCGCCGGAACCGGCATCATCGGCGCAGTCACCATCTCCGGCCTGCCCCAGCGCGAAGACCACAACATCGCCGTCGAGGCCCTCTGCCTCGAGCTCCACAAAGACCACGAAGCCCTGCGCCTCGCTGCCCCTCAGTGAGCAGCCAAAACCCACCCCGAAGAGGAGTGCGCTTTTCAGTATTTTTTTCGGGGCTGGACAACCGGCGTTTTTGCTGGGGTTTTGGCAAAAACGGGGTGCAGAACGTGGTTTTTCGCTGGTGAATTTGTGGTGGATTGCTGGTGAAAGCTGGTAAGTTGACGGTCATTTTTCGGACTCGAAAAACACGCCACTTTTTCCAGATTTATTTTTGAGGGATTCCCACTTTGGGAATTTGGGTTCGGCCTCTGCACCAAGTCCGTTCATGCATATGATTCCATGGACGACACAACTTGGCTGCGACACCCAGAGCGTCAAAGTCTTCGACCCGGACTCCAAGGACAAAGTAGCCCACCATAATTATCCCCCCCGAATCTTTCACCGTACGTGTTGGTTTGCATTAGAAAGAGGTGCAATAGGCTCTCCGGAATTTAGAAATCCCACACTGGTAAACCTATTGTTTATACTTCTGACCCGAAGACCCCAGGCTCCACTCCTGTCTTCAACCTTTTTGCTTTTAGACTCGGTTCCATCGTCAACGTTTTGAAGATGGCCGAGAATTACGGCCCCCTCATTCCAATGGTCACTGGCGAACTCCAGAGCTCCGTCACCCCTGCCGTTGACGCCCATCTCAATCGAATCACGTCCGTCTACGTCCCGCATTACTAGATGCGGCAAGACCCCACCGTTTCCATCTTTAGCAAGCTCAAATATTCCCCGGATGCGTCCTTGCGCATCGATCAATTCAACACTTTTAGCACGAACGACATCGGCCGATATCGGCTCTCGGCGCCGATCAATTACCAGATTGGCAGCCGTTGAAGCAATAACGCTCAAAATGACGCAAAGCACTACGGTATAAAAATTTTGTCTAGACATATCGATTCCTCGGGACTTGACGCTATCTCTCAATTAAGGTGCTGCTGGACAACCAGCAGTTATCCACGTTGAAAAATCCCCCGAGCCTCCACTCGTATTTCTATAGCCGGAACTATAAAATTGAGTTTGAAAGTCGGGCGTAAGCGGATTATTTGGGTCGTGGAAATCTAACCATCCCGTATAGTGGTGCACGCCTTCATGCGTAAGAACTGATTCCTGAAACCCCGCAGGAAACCCATACTTCGTCGGGTAGAAGTTTGGAAATAGTTCAATTGGTCTCCCCGGTTGATCGACTTGCGTGTCAGCATCCCTGCCGTCGGATTCCGGTATATTCGGAGCACCAGGGGGGTACTGCAGGAAGGCAGTTACTCTAAGGCTATTAAAGAAGTTCGCGTTAGTGTAAGTGGGAACTATGACCTGAGCAAAGACTGCGTCGCAATGCGGGCTTAGGATCGCTTGCGCATTCGCTATGAGAGCTTGTAGTTCGCTTTGTGTGTAGTAACGAATTTTATTGTCCGTTGTGCTTCCTACGTGGATAGAAGGAAGTTTTACTGTCTGAGTTGGCCCTGGACCATACCAATCGTTGTAAACGGGGTACTCTATGGGAGCTCCTTCGAAAGAGCTGAAGTTATATGGGTCATAGTAATAGTTATAGTCATAGACATTTTTTGTGTAATCATCCGGATTATCGTCAATAAATATTGCTATTGCACCGTGATGGCCGCGCGCGGTATAGGTAGTGCCTGGAATGCCAAGAAACGTAAGAACGGCCTGCGCATATCCCTGTTCGCCGTCTGGATCGCCAGCAGTTCCTGATGCAACCACATTGCCATCCGTATCCATTACACTGCAACTAACGAGCGCTTGATAAGTACCCTGCAACGTTGCGTCGAGGTCGGTCTCACATGTAGCGGTCACGTTGCCGGAGTTTGGATCGATGTCCAGCGTCGTGCTGCCAATGATGTTTTGAGCAGCGCTAACTTGGCAAAGGCAAGACATCACCGCAGATAGGACAATAGCCAGTCGAAAACTCTTCATAAGGTCTCCAGGCAGAATCGCAAATCAATAAAAAATCGAAAGTCTACAAGCGCCCGCCAAAGTCCGCGGCGATTCTTGTGTTCAATTTCTGAAAGTTTTCTTCGCGCATACTGTTGTGGAGCAGGTCGCGGTAAAGAAGCGTTACGGCATCATCCTGCTTCTGTAGTTCGGCGAGTTCTGGTGGGGGAGTCGCGTCCATTCCGGCTTGGATCACACCGAACGGAAAACGGGCGCGGTACTGCTTAACCACTTCTAATGTCCGATCATGAATCGGCTTGATTGCTACCTGATACGCAATCGCCATTTTCTCCAGGCTGGCGCTATCATCATCACTAAGCGCATAACGAGTGGCTAGAACATGTCTGAGGTGCGGCTTGGGAGTGTGAGCTAAATCGGCTTCGTCCGCAAGTTTCTTGTAGCTCAAAGCTCTTCGGAAGAGGGTTCGATACGCCTGAGCGTCTGCTTTGTCAGGCGTTACGACACTAAGGGTTGCTTGTTGAGCTAGGGCGGAGTTGCCCGATGCGGAGAGAATCACAAGGAGAGAAGCAAGCAGAAGGCGCATGGCTGGACGACCTGATCTCAGCAAATTGGAAGTCCCGGCAAAAGTACCTTCCTCCTCCCTACAAAGCAAGTGATAATTTCACGATTACGTGAAAATTGTTTAGATCGTCCGTCGCTTCAGAAAATACTAGGACGGGTTCTATAAAAGGGGATGTCAAGAGAAAATACTTTCCCCCCTGCCGCCTGGAGGGGAAGTTTCTCTGACATCCAGCCCCCGTTGGCAGCTGCGACATACTTTGCTGGGGCATGGTTTTCTTTTCCGTTTCCATGAGAGGGCTTCGGAGCCATGTTCTTTCGCTTTCTTCGGTGCGGCTTCTTTTGCGCCTGCAAGCAG
>Ga0073928_10000787_pt1 | contig 67794 bp, 61 predicted proteins | sample PaiPotPPA55metaG_FD_76969 | JGI IMG/M metagenome (GOLD analysis project Ga0073928, IMG submission 76969) | Iron sulfur acid spring bacterial and archeal communities from Banff, Canada, to study Microbial Dark Matter (Phase II) - Paint Pots PPA... ... | reverse complement strand
ATGCGGTTTGGTCGGTCAGCGCTGTGGCGTGAATTCGGCAATCGCCCCTGTGTACTGGCTTCGGTACAGCCACACGAAGCTCGAGTGCGTTTATCTTAGCTGCGCAAGCCATGATCGTGCGGCTGGCACATAGCGAACAGTTCACAGGTTCGCTTTCAGGCGACTGCAAGCAGCGCTTGTCGCTCGGCTCGTGCACGCTCCCGAACCCGGAACTGCTGCTGCTGCATGAGCCGACCTCGGGTGTGGATCCGACGTCGCGCCGTGAGTTCTGGCGGGAGATCCATGCGTTCCCCGAAGAGAGCCTCAGCGTCCTGGTGTCGGCCCACTACATGGATGAGGCAGAGCGCCGTCATGAGATTGCTTATGTCGCCCACGGCGAGTTGCTGGCCCATGGAACCGTCGATGAGGTGCTCAGCCGCGCAACGCTGACGACTTTCGTCGTGAGCGAGTCGAATTTACCCGCGCTTGCCAAGAGGCTGGCGGTGAGCCCCGGCGTGGACAGCGTCGCCCCATTCGGGGCGAGCTTGGATGTCTCCGCCCCTGACGGCAGCGCGCTGGAAACAACACTCGCGCCTTACCGCAACGATCCGCGCCTCGTTTGGATGCGCTCCACCCCTTCCCTCAAGGACCTGTTCATCGAGCTCCGGACCGGAGCGGAGGGGAGGCCGCAATGAGTGCGCCGGAGTACCGACGAGTTGCGGCCTGCCGACCAATCTGGGCGATGATTGTCAAGGAGATCATGCAGCTGCGGCGAGACCGGGTCACGCTCGCCACTATGATTGCGGTGCCCGTGCTTCAATTGACGCTGTACGGCTACGCGATCAATACGAGCCCAAAGCATCTTCCGACCGCGGTGCTGGCCCAGGAAACGAGTGACGTCGGCCGCTCCATTCTCGCAGCATTGCAGAATACCGAGTATTTTTACGTTACCCGTCAGGTCCAAGACGTCGACGTGCTCGACCGCCTGCTGGCGTCGGGCGAGGTTTTGTTTGCAATCGAGATACCGACCGGTTTCGAGCGGGCGCTGCGTCGCGGCGATCATCCTGCTTTGCTAGCGGTCTCCGACGGGACCGATCCGGTTGGGATCGCGTCTGCGGTCGCTTCGCTGGACGGAGTAGTCCGCGCAGCTCTGAAGAATGCGCATGCCGTCCCGGAACCATTGCTCGATGCATTCGAGATACGCCAACACCGCCGCTACAATCCCGCGGCTGTATCGCAACTCAATATCGTGCCGGGGGTGATCGGCGAGATTCTGACCATCAGCATGCTGGTGTTCGCCGGGCTCTCGCTCACGCGCGAAGCCGAGCGCGGCACCATGGAAGGCCTGCTTGCGATGCCGATATCGCCGCTCGAAATCATGGTCGGCAAGATCGCGCCTTACGTCGGCGTCGGCTTTTTGCAGGGGATTTTAGTTCTCGCTGCGAGCGTGGTTTTATTCGGCATTCCGATTCTCGGCAGTCTCACGCTCCTCGGCGCGCTCACCATCCTGTTCATCACTGCCAATTTGTCCATAGGGTTTACCTTCTCGACCTTCGGGCAGACCCAGCTGCAGTCGATGCAAATGCTAACGGTGTTCTTTCTACCCAATGTCCTGCTTTCCGGGTTCCTGTTCCCGTTCCCGGGCATGCCGGGCTGGGCGCAGTGGGTCAGCGAAGGTCTGCCCTTGACCCATTATCTGCGCATCGTGCGCGCGATCGTGCTGAAAGGATCCGCTCTGTCGGATCTCCAGGCCGATGTGTTTTGGCTCGCTGCGTTGACGCTGGTGGCGATGGCGATCGCGGTGACCAGATTTCGCCGCACTCTGGACTGAGGCCATGTGGCGCAGCGGCTTGCGCACCATGCTTCCAGCAATGGAGACGAGCGCGTCTGCCCTAGGTCGTGATCTATCGTACACGTGAAACGGAAGTAGATATCATCGCGGTGCTGCATACCTCGCGTCGTCGGCGCAGTTGAGCACAAGGTGGAGCTGCTTGAGGAATTTGGACGTGGCGAAATCAACCTATAAGCAAAGTAGTGCCGCTGCAGATCTGGGCAGTGCCCCGACGGGTGTTCAGACCGTGACTGTGAGCGCCGATGAAGCCGGGATGCGCGTCGACCGCTTTCTCGAAGCGCGCTTTTCCGGGCTGTCGTTCTCGCACATCCAGCGCATCATCCGAAAAGGCGAGCTGCGCGTGAATGGCAGGCGCGCGCAGCCGAAACAGCGATTGGAGAGCGGGCAGGCGGTACGCATCCCGCCGTTGCGGCTCGATCCGAGCGCGTCGAAGAAAGCGACGGGCGCAGCCGACCTCAAGACCCGTGACTTTCTCGCATCCATCACGCTCTACGAGGACGCCGATGTGCTGGTGCTCGACAAACCCATTGGTCTGGCGGTGCAGGGCGGGTCGGGCACCACGCGGCATCTCGACGGCATGCTCGACGCCTTGCGCGACGCCCAGGGACAACGCCCGCGGCTCGTTCATCGGCTCGATAAAGATACCGCCGGCTGCCTGCTCGTCGCCAAGACGCGCTTTGCCGCCTCCGCATTGGCCAAGACGTTTCGCTCCCGCTCGGCACGTAAGATCTATTGGGCGCTGGTTGCCGGCGTGCCCAAGCCGCGGCAGGGCCGCATCTCGACCTTCCTCGCCAAGGAGGAGCGCGAGGACGACTCCTTCATGCGTGTCGCCCGGCATGGGGAGGACGGGGCAAGCCACGCCGTGACCTATTACGCCGTGGTCGATACCGCGGCGCGGCAGCTTGCCTGGCTCTCGCTCAAGCCGGTAACCGGGCGCACCCATCAACTGCGCGCGCACATGGCTCATATCGGTCACCCGATCGTGGGCGACGCGAAATACTTCAACCGGGAAAACTGGGAGCTTCCGGGCGGCATCCAGAACCGGCTGCATCTTCTGGCTCGCCGCATCGTGGCGCCCCATCCCCGCGGCGGTACGATAGACGTTACCGCGCCCCTGGCGCCGCACATGCGCCAGTCCTGGAACCTGCTCGGCTTCGATGCGGCCCGCTACGATCCCATCGTGGAGGCGCCGGAGGAGTAGGGTCCCGGATCGACCCCTTGTGGCGCGCCTTTGCCCGCCCTTCAGAATCAGGCGGATGATTTACCGCAGGCTGGCGTTGATCTTGTCCAGCATTGCCGAGCCCGGGCACAGCTCTTTTTCCGAGAGGCTGTTGAGCGGCACCTCGACGGTGTTGAAATGCCGGTGCAGATCTTCCGGGTCGGGGTCGACGTAAAGCAGTCCGGTCACCACCTGGCCGATCTCGGCGTGGCGCTGCAGGAAGGTCATGGCGCCGACGCGATCATGCGGGTCGTAGTCGCCGGCGATCTTCTTGAGCACCAGCTTTGAGCCATCGTGCTGCTCGACCACTTCGATGCTGCCGGGCTCATAGCTCACCGTGATCGGGGCGCGCCCCGTTATGAAATCCAGCCGGTTCACGGCTTCGTTGTGCTCGCGCACGTAATCGAAGCTCTTGGTCGATCCCGCATGATTGTTGAACGCTACACACGGCGAGATCACGTCGACGAACGCCGCGCCCTTGTGCTCGATCGCCGCCTTGATCAACGGCACGAGCTGCTCCTTGTCGCCGGAAAACGAGCGTGCGACGAAACTCGCGCCCACATTCAAGGCCATCGCTGCGAGGTCAACAGCGCTGTCGGTGTTGATCAGGCCGCGCTTGGATTTGGAGCCGCGGTCGGCAGTGGCGGAGAATTGCCCCTTGGTGAGGCCATACACCCCGTTGTTCTCCACGATGTAGACCATGTTCACGCCGCGGCGCAGCGCATGCACGAACTGACCCATCCCGATCGAGGCTGTATCGCCGTCGCCCGAGATGCCGAGGTAGATGAGGTCACGGTTGGCGAGATTTGCGCCGGTGAGCACCGAGGGCATGCGCCCGTGCACGGAGTTGAATCCGTGCGAGCTGCCGAGGAAATAGGTCGGGGTCTTGGACGAGCAGCCGATACCGGAGAGCTTGGCCACGCGGTGCGGCTCGATGTCGAGCTCGAAGCAGGCCTCGATGATCGCGCCGGAGATGGAATCGTGCCCGCATCCCGCGCACAGCGTCGATATGGATCCCTCGTAATCGCGATGGGTATAGCCGAGCGCATTCTTCGGCAGCGCCGGATGATGGAATTTGGGTTTGGTAATGTAGGTCATGTCATGACACCACTTTGCGCAACGGGGTCACCTTCAGCGCGTCGAGGTGCTCCCCGATGGAGCGCGCTATGAAACGCGCGGTGATCGGAGTCCCGTCATAATGCAGTATGGGCACCAGGCGGATGGGATCGATGCTGCATTCGTTCACGATGAGCGAGCGCAGCTGAGCATCGCGGTTCTGCTCGACCACAAAAACAAAGTCGTGATCGGCGACAAAGCTGGTCACGCTCGAATGGAAGGGAAAGGCGCGCACCCGTAGACGGTTGAGCGCGTAGCCTCGCGCCTCCATCAGGCCAATGGCCTCGTCCATGGCCGGCGATGTGGAGCCGTAATAGATGACGCCGTACTTGGTCGGCCGCGCGGAGTTGGCTTGCAGCGGGCGCGGGACGAGATCCTTTGCGGTCTCGAGCTTGCGGATCAGCCGCTGCATGTTGTCGGCGTAGGCAGCGCCTTCCTCGGTATAGCGCGCATAGCGGTCGCGCGATGTGCCGCGCGTAAAGAACGAGCCTTTGCTGGGATGGGTGCCGGGATAAGTGCGGTAGGGAATTCCGTCCCCGTCCACATCAAGATAACGGCCGAACTCCTTGCCCGCTTCCAGGTCGGCCGCGGTCATGACCTTTCCGCGGTCGTATTTGCGGCTGTCGTTCCAGGTCAGCGGACGACACAGGCGATGGTTCATCCCGATGTCGAGATCGAGCATCACGAACACCGGAGTCTGCAGTCGATCCGCCAAGTCGAAGGCATCCGCGGCGAAATCAAAGGCCTCCGCCGGATCCTCCGGAAAGAGGAGGACATGCTTGGTATCGCCGTGCGAGGCGTAGGCGCAGGAGATCAGATCGCACTGCTGGGTGCGCGTCGGCATGCCGGTCGAGGGCCCCGCGCGCTGCACATCGAAGATCACCGCGGGAATTTCCGCGAAATAGGCAAGTCCCAGGAACTCCTGCATCAGGGAAATGCCGGGACCGGACGTTGCAGTGAAGGCGCGGGCACCGTTCCACGCAGCCCCGATCACAATGCCGATGGATGCAAGCTCGTCCTCGGCCTGAACGATCGCCACCTTGCTCTGCTTCGTTACCGGATCGATGCGCAGCCGGCGGCAATGGCTTGTAAACGCGTCCGCCAGCGACGAGGACGGGGTGATGGGATACCAGGCGCATACGGCGGCGCCGCCGTAAACGGCCCCAAGCGCCGCGGCCGAGTTGCCTTCGATGAAGATGCGGTCACCTACGCCGTCGGCGCGCTGCAGGCGCAGCCCAATGGGGCAGGTCAGGTTCATCAACGCCCAGTCGCGTCCCAGATGCAGGGCATGCACGTTGGCGCCGATCAGCTTCTCCTTGGACCTGAACTGCTCGCCAATGAGCTGCTCGAGGACTTTCACATCCATGTCGAGGAGCGCCGAGAGCGCGCCCACATAGATGATGTTCTTGAACAGCTGGCGCTGGCGCGCGTCGGTGTATTCGCGGTTGGAAATCGCGGTGAGCGGCACGCCGAGGACCGTGATGTCGTCGCGGAATTTCGAACGCGGCATCGGCTTGGTGCAGTCGTAGAACAGATAACCGCCAGGCTCGATGCAAGCGACATCCCGGTCCCAGGTCTGTGGATTCATCGCGACCATGAGGTCGGTGCCGCCGCGCGCGCCGAGGTGGCCGGATCCCGACACCCGTACTTCATACCAGGTGGGCAGGCCCTGGATGTTGGAGGGAAAGATGTTGCGCGGCGCTACGGGAATTCCCATGCGCAGTATGGCGCGTGCGAACAGCTCGTTGGCGCTCGCGGAGCCCGAGCCGTTGACGTTCGCAAAGCGAACGACGCAATCGTTCACGCTGCTGATCGGGCTGCTACTTGGCATAGGTCATCCGGATGCGCCATGTCGATGAGATATTTCTTCATGTCCCAGGCACCGGTCGGGCAGCGCTCGGCGCACAGCCCGCAGTGCAGACATACGTCCTCGTCCTTCACCATCACGCGACCGGTCTTGAGATCGTTGGCGACGTAGAGGTCCTGGGTCGCGTTCTTCGCCGGCGCCTGGAGCCGCGTGCGCAGGTCCGCCTCTTCGCCATTCTGGGTAAAAGTGATGCAGTCCATCGGGCAGATGTCGACGCAGGCATCGCATTCGATGCAGAGGGAGGAGGTGAAGACCGTCTGCACGTCGCAATTGAGGCAACGATAAGCCTCCTTGAGAGCGAGCTCAGGGTCATAACCGAGCTCGACCTCCGCCTTGATGTCGCGCAGCGCGACCACCTTGTCGCGCAGCGGCACGCGGTAACGCCGGTCAGGGGCAATGTCGTTATCGTAGCTCCACTCGTGGATCCCCATTTTCTGGCTGATGATCTCAACCATGGGTGCGGGACGGTCGTGGATGTCCAGACCGGAGCACAGCTTGTCGATGGAGAGCGCGGCATCGTGACCGTGAGCAACGGCCCAGATGATGTTCTTTGGTCCGAACGCCGCATCGCCGCCGAAGAATACTTTCGGATGCGTCGAGGCCATCGTCTTGGGATCGACTTTCGGCATGTCCCAGCGATCGAATTCGATGCTGATATCGCGCTCGATCCAGGGGAACGCATTCTCCTGGCCGACGGCGACCAGCACGTCGTCGCAGGCCAAGTGCTGATCGGGCTCGCCGGTCGGGACGAGCGTGCGCCGCCCCTTGGCGTCAAACTCGCCCTTGACCTTCTCGAACAGGACACCGGTCAGCCGACCGTTCTCATGCGTGAACTCTTTCGGCACCAGATAATTGAGGATCGGGATATCCTCGTGCATGGCGTCTTCCTTCTCCCACGGAGACGCCTTCATCTCCTCGAAGCCGGAACGCACGATCACCCTCACGTCCTGCCCGCCCAGCCTGCGCGAGGAGCGGCAGCAGTCCATGGCGGTATTGCCGCCGCCCAGCACGATCACGCGCTTGCCGATCTTGTCGATGTGTCCGAAGGAGACGGAAGAGAGCCAATCGATGCCGATATGGATATTGGCGACCGCCTGCTTGCGCCCGGGGATGTCGAGGTCGCGCCCCCGCGGCGCGCCGCAGCCGACGAAGATCGCATCCCAGCTTTCCGCCAGCAGGGACTTCAAGCTGTCGATTCGCTGGCCCCCGCAAAACTCCATTCCGAGGTTGAGGATGTAATCACACTCCTCATCGATGATGGACTCGGGCAGTCGGAATCGCGGGATCTGCGTGCGGATCATGCCGCCGGCCTTGGGATCCTGATCGAAAATGACGCAGTGATAGCCAAGCGGCGCAAGGTCGCGCGCGACCGTCAGCGATGCGGGCCCGCCGCCGATGAGCGCAATGCGCTTGCCGTTGCGCACGGCAGCCGGGCGGGGCAGTCGGGCGCGGATATCATCCTTGAAGTCGGCTGCAACGCGCTTGAGGCGGCAGATCGCAACCGGCTCCTTTTCCACCCGGCCGCGACGGCAGGCCGGCTCGCACGGCCGGTCGCAGGTGCGCCCGAGAATTCCGGGAAAAACGTTGGATTTCCAATTGACCATGTAGGCGTCGCTGTAGCGGCCAGCCGCGATCAACCGGATGTATTCAGGCACGGGAGTGTGGGCCGGACAGGCCCACTGGCAATCCACAACTTTGTGGAAGTAGTCCGGTGCCGAAATATCGGTGGGTTTCATCTACTCCTCAGTACGCAGCCCGGCCGCGTGCCCCTCACTCAACCTGCGCGGCCCCCGCGTCGGCCATATCGTCGGCCTATGGCAGCATTGGGATGCCGCCTTTCGAATCCGGGGCGGATACTAGTGGACCCTCCGCCGGAATTCCACCCGTACGCTGATTTACAACAGGTTTTGACCGCACATGGTTTCACCCGCTAGATCCGGGGGGGGGTCGCTCGAGGCATATGCGATAGTCCTGCGCCCTTTCCGGGGGAGGGACGGCCCCCCACGTTGACCTTATGCGCGACCTGTTCGAGCAGATTCAGCCCCTGGGGACGGCGGACCCCACGGGAGCGGCTCGCCGGGCCATGCGAACGCCGTTGCGGCGACGCTTTTATGAGCGCGCGGGTGTCGAAAGCACCGGCAACACCTTCCGCGTCACCGTTGATGATCGTCCCATCCGGACACCGGCAGGCAACCCGCTCGCGGCGCCTGCCTCAGCCCTGGCCGAGGCTTTGGCGCAAGAGTGGGCGGGACAAGGCCAATTTGTCGATCCGGCCAAAATGCCGCTTACCCGGCTGGCGAATATCATCATCGACGGCGTTTCGAGGGCGGTGCCGGAAGTCGCAGGGGAGGTGGAACGATACCTCGCCTCGGATCTCCTATTCTATCGCGCTGACAGCCCCCAAGCTCTCGCCGAAAGGCAGGGTGCCGCCTGGGATCCTGTCCTCAACTGGGCCGACAAGTCATTCGGGGCACGGTTTGTGCTCAGAAGAGGGCTGACCCACGTCCCACAGCCGCCGGAGGCGCTTGCGGCGGTGCGGGCCGCCATTCCGGGCGATCCGTGGCGGCTGGGCGCGGTGCATTCCATCGTTACGCTCACCGGATCGGCGCTCATCGCCATTGCGGTCGCGGAGGGCGCGATGCCGCCCGCTCAGGCCTGGTCGGCAGCCAATGTGGACGAGGACTGGAACATGGAAAAGTGGGGGAATGACGCGCTTGCGCTCGAGCGCAACGCGGCGCGTTATGCCGAAATGGAGGCCGCGGCTTGTGTCCTCAGGGCGGTTGCTCCACCCCGCTCTTCGTAGGGATGAGTCGTGGTCCCCGAAAACGCAACCCTTTTTGGGGTGCCCCCATTGCCTCGCCCGGTTGCCACATCCGGTGTTGTGATAGGTTGTGATAGAGGGGCGACGCAGTGCGTTGCCCGTACGGACATTCTGAGCATGTAGGGGCGGGTTTGAAACCCGCCCCTATAATTGTCGGCGCCCCGGAAGGAAGGTCGTGTGAAGCGACACCTGCGCTGCTGCAGCTCAGTTCTTCTTCAAGTTGCCGTAGGCAACGATGGTGTTGCCTTGCACGCTGCCGAACCATCCGACGGCAAGCTCGTCGCCTTGACGCGCCACGGTGATGGTTCCGTCCGGGCAACGGCCGCCTTTGTCCACCTGACCTTTGGTTATGACTTCAACAAAAAAGGCATAGGCCTTGGCCGAGCCCACCCGGGCAAGCCGGCCGGTGCAGTCGAGATCCGGGTATCTTGTTTCCGCTCCTCGCGCGCTGATACTGATATCGACTCTGTAGGGTGTTTGGCTCCCGACTTGATTGAGCTCGCCGCTCCAGTTGCCGTTGATGCTGGGAACGCTCGGCTCTGGCGCCCGTTTCGGCTTCGCCTTGGTGGCCGGTTGGTCCTGGTCGTCCGGGCCGGGAGGGAATTGCGCAGTCGCCGGTCCGCCCGCGATTGCAAGCACGATACTCGCGACAGCACAGTAACGCCACGCCTTGAACATCTGTTACTCCCCTCTAACACTTCGACGCACCGGCTAGAATCCACAAAGCTTACCCTCAAATCTCGATGCGTGCTATGGATTTTCCGTCGCACATACGCGCAGGCCGGATATGAAAGAGATCCTGGAAAAACTGGAGGAGCGGCGGGAGCGGGCACGCGCCGGCGGCGGCAAGGCGCGCGTCGCCGCGCAGCACAAGCGCGGCAAGCTCACCGCGCGCGAGCGGCTCGATCTCCTCACCGACAAAGGCTCCTTCGAGGAGTTCGACATGTTTGTCGAGCACCGCTCCGCCGAGTTCGGCATGGAGAAGAACAGGATTCCCGGGGACGGGGTGGTCACCGGCTGGGGTACGGTGAATGGCCGCACCATATTCGCCTTCGCCAAGGACTTCACCGTATTCGGCGGCTCGCTCTCCGAGGCGCACGCGCAGAAGATCATGAAGATCCAGGATCTGGCGCTCAAGGCGCGCGCGCCCATCATCGGCCTGTTCGACGCAGGCGGGGCGCGCATCCAGGAAGGCGTGGCGGCGCTTGGAGGATATGGCGAGGTGTTCAAACGCAACGTGCTCGCCTCCGGCGTGATCCCGCAGATTTCGGTCATCATGGGTCCTTGCGCCGGCGGCGATGTCTATTCGCCGGCGATGACCGATTTCATATTCATGGTGCGTGACGCGAGCTACATGTTCGTTACCGGCCCGGACGTGGTGAAGACGGTCACGAACGAGGTGGTGACGTCGGAGGAGCTTGGGGGTGCGTCGATCCACACGGGGAAATCGGGGATTGCGGATGGTGCGTACGAGAACGATCTCGAGTGCCTGTTGCAGATACGCCGATTTCTGGATTTTCTGCCGGCAAACAACGAGGTCGGAGTGCCGCAATGGCCGTCCTTCGATGATATCGAGCGTCAGGAGAGATCGCTCGATACTCTGGTGCCGAACAATCCCAACAAGCCGTACGACATCAAGGAGCTCATTCTCAAGGTGGCGGACGAGGGAGACTTCTTCGAGCTGCAGGAGGCTTTCGCGAAGAACATCGTGACCGGTTTCGGCCGCATAGCCGGGCGCACGGTGGGGTTTGTCGCGAACCAGCCGATGGTGCTCGCCGGCGTGCTCGATATCGATGCGTCGCGCAAAGCTGCCCGCTTTGTCCGCTTCTGCAATGCGTTCGGGATCCCCATCATCACCTTTGTCGACGTACCCGGCTTCCTTCCCGGCACCAACCAGGAATACGGCGGGTTGATAAAGCATGGAGCCAAGCTGCTGTTCGCTTATAGCCAGTGCACCGTGCCTCTTGTGACTGTGATCACGCGAAAAGCCTTCGGGGGTGCCTATGACGTCATGGCATCAAAGCACATCGGCGGAGATGTGAATTATGCCTGGCCGACGGCGCAGATTGCGGTGATGGGCGCAAAGGGAGCGGTGGAAATCATTTTCCGCGCCGATCTCGGCGATCAGGAGAAGATCACCGCCCGGACCCGCGAGTACGAGGACCGCTTCCTCTCGCCGTTTGTGGCGGCCGAGCGCGGTTATATCGACGATGTCATCATGCCGCATGCAACGCGCGCGCGTATCGCTCGAGCGCTCTCGATGCTGCGGGAAAAGCGCGTGGAGATGCCATCGCGCAAGCACGACAACCTGCCGCTTTGATAAACAGTGTTTTTCAACCCCGCTCCTGACGCGCACTCGGCTGGTGCAATGAACCGGTGCGCGACCGCCTTTCCGCCAGCTGCAGCCAGAACTGGGCCAAATTGAGCTTAAAGCATGTCATTGAAGGCCTTCGGGTCCGAGCGCGAGCTCGTGATCGTTCATAGCTCCGACCTGCATATCGAGCATGACTACACCGGAAGATCGTATGACGGTGATCCTACTGCGCGCCTGAGGTCGGTCCTGAGCACGGCACAGCGGCATGGGGCTGACGTGGTCGTGCTTGCGGGCGACACCTTCGACAGTCACCGCATACCCGGCGATCTTCTCGACCGCGCCGGCGGCATCATTGCTTGCGCCGACCTGCCGGTCGTGCTGCTGCCCGGCAACCATGACCCGGTGGTTGAGGGTTCGGTCTACTGGTCCCGCGCGCTGGCTGATTGCGCAAACCTGCACGTGATCGGCGTCACCCAAGACGAGAGCGTGTTGTTCCCCGACTTCGATCTCGAGATCTGGGGACGTCCACATCGCGATTATGCCGACATGATCCCGCTCGAGCGACCGCGTCCGCGCTCCACCCGCTGGCAGGTTGCGGTCGCCCATGGCCATTATGCGCCGACGCCTGACCGGGCCACTCGGCTGCGGCCGTCATGGCTGATTGGAGACGACGAGCTTGCCGCGACCGGCGCGGATTACATCGCGCTCGGTCACTGGAATCGCGCCGCGCAGGTCGGCCCTGCGGCGTATTATTCCGGCTCGCCCGCATACGCGGGCACAGTGAATCTGGTGCGGCTTTCGGCCTGCGGCAGGGTCGAGGTTACACGCGCGGAGCTTGGGCTCCCTGCGCAGCGCCCGCAACCGGATTAATGCTCGAACATCAATTGCGTCTGGGTGACAATCGTCGCAAGTTTGCCATCGCCCCGCGTAATCCGGGTCTCGAGAACCCAGCAGCTTGTTGAACGGCGCGACCTCGGCAATTTCCATGAATTTGCGCGTTTTGATGGGTTGATCCATATTGCCGCACGAATAGCTGAGGGGCGCCCAACCTACAATCCGCGCGCGCCCGTCCATGCAGAGGTTACTCGGAATGTCAGTCAATCTCGACCTTGATTCATTCAGAGCGACGCCGCTGGTGCGCGAACCGTTCCAGTTCCTGGTAGTGCCGCAATTCATCAAGCAAGCGGCCTTGGAACGCATCAACGCCGATTACCCCACGATCACGGAACGCGGCAGCTTTCCTGTGAACCGCGTCCAATACGGCCCTGCTTTTCAGGCGCTCCTGGATGAGCTGGAAGGCGATGAGTTCAGGACTGCCTTCGAGGAGAAATTCGAGGTCGATTTGTCCGGACGCCCTACCACCACCACGGTGCGGGGGTGGTGCGGTCTCGGCGACGGCAAGATCCACACGGATTCGCTGAGCAAGATCATCACCGTTCTGATCTACATGAACCCCAGCTGGGAGGATCAGGGTGGGCGCCTGCGTCTATTGCGCTCCGGCAACGACCTCAACAACGTGATTCTCGAGGTGCCGCCCGTGCAGGGCACGTTGCTTGCCTTCAAACGGTCTGACAACTCCTGGCATGGCCACGAAGCTTTCGTCGGTGCGCGCCGGGTCATCCAGTTCAATTGGGTCACCTCGGAGAGCAATCGGCAGATTGCGCTTTTGCGCCATCATGCCTCCGCATCCGCCAAGCGCATCCTTGCCAGGATACTGCCGGCTCGCCATTGAGCTTTCCGGGCGGAAAGGAAGGCATCAACTTGGGAAAAACGCTGCCGTTGGGTGTTGGCGAGCTGGCTGTCGCGGAGTTCAGCAGGATCCTGCTGATCAAGCTCTCCGCCGTGGGCGACGTGGTCCACACCATCCCGGTGTTGAACAAGTTGCGCCGCCGATATCCCGCCGCACGGATCGACTGGCTGGCGACACCCGCGATTGCCGAGCTGCTCAGGTATCACCCCGGCATTTCCAATGTCATCGAGTTTGCGCGCAACGAATGGCTGCGGCCATGGCGCTGGTCGGCATTTTCAAGCTCCGCTCGCTTGGTGCGCAAGCTCAACACAATCGGTTATGATCTGGTGATCGATCTGCATGGCCAGTTTCGGACCGCCTTGTTCGCGTGCGCCACCGGCGCGCCCGTGCGCATCGGTTTTGATCGTCCCCGCGCGCGCGTGTGGGAGGCCTCGGCACGCGTAATGCCCGCAGAAACCCGAAAGCATGCGTGGAGCGGAGCGCGCGAGGGATCATGGATTGCGTACACACATCATATTCGCGTGCCGACATTGGACGTGCATGCCGTCGACCGATACCTCAGCGTGGGTCCCATGCTGGGGCTCGACAATAGAGCCGCCGATTTCTCTTTCCCTATTCCCGATACGGCGAGAATGCGGATTGATACGCTCCTGCGCCGGCATGGTATTGGCGAGAAGGTGCTGACCATTGCTCCCGGCACGATCTGGGAAACCAAGCATTGGCTGAGCGAGCGCTTCGCTGAGGTGGCACGCCATTTCATGCAGAAAGGGTTCGGTGTGGCGCTGATCGGGTCGGGTCGGGAGATCCCGATCTGTGAGGAGGTCGCCACCGCCGCGCCCGGCGTTGCGAATTTCGCGGGCCAGACGACGCTTCCCGAGCTCGCTGCGGTCATCCGCAGGTCCAGCATTTGTCTCACCAACGATTCCGGTCCGATGCACTTGGCGGTCGCCCTCGATCGCCCGGTGGTGAGCATCTTTGGGCCAACCGATGCCGTGTGGATAGGTCCCTACCGTCGCTCCGAAGCCGTGTTGCAGGCCAAACTGCCGTGCTCGCCATGCTATCTGCGCGTGCTCAGCCGCTGCCCGCACGGTCACGCGTGCATGCATGCAATCACCAGCCTCGAGGTTATCCACCGCATCGAGACCACGCTCGCTGATCGAGGCGCGGGAAAACCGGAAGTATCTCTCGCGCTGTCGCGCTGAATCTCAGAGCGAGGACAATCCGATCTGGGCTTTGGTGCGACGGTGCCGAAGGACGTCCTGCAGCAGGAGGTCATTTGCTGGCAGGCGCGATCGATCATTTTCAGGATGCCAGAGATGCAAAACCGCGGTCGCAAATCGTCCGTCCTTGCGCCGCGTCCCACTATGCATGAGCCGAAGCACGATATCGGAATCCTCCCGGCCCCACCCGCTGAACGCCGCGTCGAAACCATCGACCCGTACAAGGTCTGGACGGGCAACTGCCAGGTTGGCGCTGCGGATGCTTCGCCATGCCGCGCTCCCCAGACGACGTAACGGACCGAGCGGCAACGACAACAGCGGCTGCAGGCGATTGATCTCGCCTTTGCGGCGTGCTTCGACCCATTGCCACAGGTTCCATCGTTCCGGCTCGAGGTGCGCAGCCAGAATTCGCTCCGTCAATTGACGCGACAACAGCACGCGATTGCCCGCCACGAACCGTCCGGGTTCCGCCAGCCGTCGATGCACCCGGATGAAATTGGGTCGTGGAATACAGTCACCGTCCAGAAAGATGCAGAGCTCGCCGACGCTCTGCAGAATTGCCCGATTTCTGATCTCTGCGGCGCGAAAGCTGCGATGCTCGTGCCAGACATGCGCCAGGCGGGCAAAGGAATCGGACCAAGCCTCGACCAGCTGCGCGGTTGCCTGGTCTGAGCCATCATCGGCGACGACCACCTCAAATCCGCGATCCGTCTGTCCCGCAAGTCCCCGCAGCACCGCGTTGAGAGCATCGGGGCGATTGTAGGTGCTAACGATTACCGATATCAGCTCACCCTGGATGCCGCCTTGCAACCCCAGCTTCCTAACGTCTGCGACGGCGGGTTTGACACGTGCGCTGCTCTGCCCGGCGCTTTGGCTGCGCAGCGTCATACAAGATCACATAATTGATTGTTCGCAGCTGCAGCGCGGCGCACCTCGGCAAGCACCCGATCAACAGCGATGTCGCGCATGCACCTGTGATGCCCAGGCCGGCAGACCGGTTTATGGCACGGCCGACACGTGAGCTCGGCTTCGACTTCGATGATCGCGGATAGCGGATTAAGCGGTGCCCAGTGCCAAGGGCTGGTGGGACCAAAGATCCCTATGCTCGGTTTCCCTAGCGCAGCAGCGACGTGCAGGAGCCCGGAGTCATTCGATACCACCGCGCGTGCGGCTGCCAGGCCCAAGATCGCATTGCGCAGGTCGGGGCCGGTGAAATCGCGTATGTGAATGGGGTCGCCTTGCCCAATCTCATCGGCCATCGCCTTTTCGTCCGGCCCTCCAAAGACCCAGACACCGTATCCCTCTGCGACGAGCTGTTTTGCCAATTGCGCAAAATACTCCGGTGGCCATCGCTTGGACGGTCCGACCGCTCCCGGCGCAAGGGCGATTGCAGGACGAGAGTTGCCGTTAAGTTGAAACCTATGGCGCCACGTGGCGATTTCGGCGGCCGGGACTTCCAGCCGGGGCAGCGGCCACGCTGTCGGGAGGCGCTCATTTTTTTGCAAGGCGAGTGCCGCACAGCGGTCGACCATGCGCGGCAGCCGGCGTTCGCCAAAGCGCAGATCGTTGATCAATCCAAAACGAGCTTCTCCTACGAAACCAGTACGCAGCGGGATCCCGGCGAGCCATGGCGCGAGCGCCGATTTCCATTTCCGGGGCATCACCAGCACCTGGGAATATCCTTCTGCCTTCAGCTTGTCGGCAACGGCACGATGACAGCCGAGCGCGAGCTTCTTTCGCGGCAGATCAGCTATGATGCCCTTGCGAACGCCAGGCATGTAGTCGAGGAGGGGAGCCACCATCGATGTCGTTAGCACGTCGATGGCAAGGCCCGGATTTTGCTCTCGCAACAGCCTGATGACGGTGTGGCAGCGGACGAAGTCGCCGATCCACATGTAGGGCACGATAAGAACCGGACCGCGTTGCATTGTTTGGGGCCGTACGGCCATGGAGGCTTTCTCATCCCCGATGCTTGGCGGGCGCTTGTCCCGGGCCGTCATATTGTCTCCCACGCACACCATGGCTTGGTCTAAAATTGCCGTGCTACCTGCGTTGCGCAATGCCGGTCAATTGAGGCAGGAAAGGCAGGGGCCGCCTTGGCCGCGGCGAGGGGTGTTTGATGTTGCTTGTCACGGGTGGTGCCGGATTTATCGGATCAAACCTGATCGCCGAGCTCAACGCGGGCGGCCGCAGCGATATCGTCGTCAACGATACGCTTGGGGTGGGGGATAAGTGGCGCAACATCGCCAAGCGGCAGTTTGCAGACGTGGTGCCGCCCGATGAGCTCATGGAGTGGCTTGACGGGCGCAAGCTCGACGCGGTTCTGCATCTCGGTGCCATCTCCGATACGACGGCGTCGGATGGGGACCTCGTTCTTGAGACGAATTTTCGTCTTTCCATGCGGCTCCTCGACTGGTGCACCGCGACGCGCACCCCTCTCATTTACGCTTCCTCGGCCGCTACTTATGGGAACGGGGAAGCTGGATTTGAGGATGATTGGTCGGCCGAGTACTTGCAACGGCTGCGGCCGATGAACCTTTATGGTTTCAGCAAGCACATTTTTGACCTGGCGGTGGTCGAGCGGACAAAAAAACGCGCAAAACTACCGCCGCAATGGGCAGGCCTCAAATTCTTCAACGTGTTCGGGCCGAATGAGTATCACAAAGGTGAGATGATGAGCCTCATTGCCAAGCGGTACGGCGAGGCAAAACGCGGAGAACCCGTTCGTCTATTCAAGTCTTACAAGGACGGCGTGGCTGATGGGGAGCAGAAACGCGACTTCATTTACGTCGAGGATGCGGTTGCAGTCATGCGCTGGTTGCTGCATACGCCCTCCGTATCCGGCATTTTCAACGTCGGGACCGGTCGGGCGCGGAGCTTCAATGACCTCATTACTGCTATGTTCCATGCGCTGGGGCGCTCACCCGATATCCGATACATCGAGATGCCGCCTGTGATCGGGGGGCAATACCAGTATTTCACCCAAGCAAGCGTCGAAAACCTCCGCCGCGCGGGTTATAATGCCGACTTTGTATCGCTTGAGGAGGGCGTAAAGCGGTACGTGACCGGCTTTCTCAGCCAGCCGGACCAATATCGCTGAGACAAAGGGATCCTGTTCCGCCGCGAAACCCCAATGTTCGACTTTGAAGACGCCATCAAACGGTTCCCGCAGCAGACTGTGCTCTGCGTTGGAGACCTGATGCTTGACGATTTCGTCTATGGCGATGTTGCCCGCATTTCGCCCGAAGCGCCAACTCCGGTGTTGGCGGTCACGAAGAGCGAGCTGATGATCGGAGGTGCAGGTAATGTGGCGCGTAATGTTGCGAGCCTTGGCGCTCGCTGCATTCTCGTGGCCGTAGTTGGCGATGACGAGGCAGCCCATACGCTTGCTGCCAAGCTGGGCAATGAAACACGGATAACCGCGCACCTTGTCAAGGATGCGGCGCGTCCGACCACGCGCAAGGTCCGTTTCGTCTCGGAGCGGCACTCGAGCCATCTCTTGCGCGCCGATTGGGAGGTTACCAGCTGGATAGAAGGGGAGGCCGAAGCGAGGTTACTGGAGCGGGCTCTCGCGGCCTTGCCGCAGGCGCAAACCCTGGTGCTCTCCGATTATGCCAAAGGCACCCTCACCCCGAGAGTGGTTCGCACCTTGATCGATCGCGCCGATGAGCTCGGGACGCCTGTGATCGTCGACCCGAAGGGGAAGGACTTTTCCAAATACGAGGGCGCAACCCTGATCACCCCGAACTGGCAGGAGCTTTCGCTAGTGGCTCGGAGCACCCTGGTAACCGAAACGGACGTTGCCTCGGCCGCGGCCGACCTGAGCAACGCGATCGGGACTGATGCGGTTCTGGTCACCCGCGGAGAATCCGGAATGTCGATAGTATCGAGGGGCGGGGAGCCGATCCACGTGGCTGCTCATCCCGTGAAGGTGCGCGACGTATCCGGAGCGGGCGATACGGTCGTGGCGGTGCTCGCCGTCATGCGGGCGGCCGGGGCAAGCTGGGAGCCGGCAATGCGTGCGGCAAATGCGGGAGCGGCCGTGGTCGTCGGCAAGCGGGGCACGGCCGCTGTCTCGGCGGCGGAACTGCGCAGACACGTGCTCCCGCATGCGGCGCTGGCACCGGAGGAAAAAATCGTATTCGACTGGTCGATTTTGGACGAGCGCACCGCGGAGTGGCGTCGCGCCGGGCTCCGCCTTGGTTTCACCAATGGCTGCTTCGACATCCTCCATCCCGGGCACATCAAGCTTCTGGCCGAAGCCCATGCCGCCTGCGACCGGCTCATCGTCGGCCTCAACAGCGATGAGTCGGTCAAACGCTTGAAGGGCGAGAGCCGTCCCATGCAGGATGTGCACGCGCGCGCCGAGGTGCTGGCCGCTATCGAAGCGGTTGATCTGGTGGTTGTATTCGATCAGGACACTCCGCTGGAGCTGATCCAGCGCGTGCGGCCGGCCATCTTGGTAAAGGGCGGAGATTACCGGCGCGAGGAAGTGGTCGGTCATGAGCTTGTCGAGAGTATTGGCGGGGAAGTGATACTCATCCCTCTTGTCCCGGGCTTCAGCACAACCAAGATCGTGCGCAAGTCCCGGGCCCTGCAACCCGGTTTTGCAGGCTGAGACAGCGATCCGTGCAAGCACGTCTGCCCGAGGGACGCGAGCAACAGCTCGTGCGTGAGTTTTTCGACAACGCACGGTCAGGGTTTTTCGTCGAGGTCGGAGCCAACCGGCCGCAAGAGCAATCGCAGACGTGGCACCTCGAGCAGCTTGGCTGGAGCGGAGTGCTTGTTGAACCGCAGCCCGATCTCGCTGAGGAGCTTTCGAAGGTACGCCGGGCGAAGGTTTTTGCTGTTGCCTGCTCCTCGCCACAGAATGCGGGGAAGAGGATGAGCTTGCATGTGGCCGGCGCTCACTCCTCGCTCGATCGCAACCGCATGGCGCCGGGAACCCACCCGCAACGGGTGATCGAAGTTTCGGTCAGACCGCTGGACGATATTCTCAGCGAAGTGAATGCTCCCGGAGGGTTTGAGTTCCTCTCGATCGATGTCGAAGGGCATGAGCTTGAAGTGCTCAGCGGCTTCGATCTGATACGCTGGCGGCCGCGCCTGATCCTGCTGGAAGATCATGTTGCCGATCTCAATAAGCATAGGTTCCTGAAAAACGCGGGTTACCGCTTGATCCGCCGCTTCGAATACAACGGGTGGTACATTCCGCGCGACGCGAATGTCGAGGCGGCGTGGTTTGACCGCTGGGAGATCGTGCGCAAGTATTACTTGGGCCTGCCCTTCCGCATTGCTCGCAACGCGTCGCGCCGGGTGCGGCAGCCGTTCAAGGACCGGCGCCATACCTCCGCATAACTAACCCCGCCCTGCTCGATCGGGCTTGTGCAGGGGCTCGGTCTTTGGCAGGGACCAATCCTGCGCCTGCTCGTAGCGTTTGGCGTAGCGGTAGAAGGTCCCCTCGAAATTCCCCAGTGCGATCACAAATCCGGCCCAGCCGTCGCGATAGCCGCGCTTGAACACGTAATGTTTGATGAATGACCAGAGACCATGCGCCAGGGCACTCCACATGCTGATTCGTTTGTTTGCCAGCTTGGCGGCTCCCAGCGAGGAGTATCGGTTCATCTTTCGGATGACTTCCTCCAAATTGCGAAACGGGCATTGCCAGATTGCATTTCGCAACTCTCCCGGCTTCCGCGAGGTCAAGAGCTCATAGCCTTCATGCACTGGATCATTACGATAGCGCAATGAACCCTTGCGAAAGAGCTGCGGCTGCCGGAAGTTCGGGTACCAGCCGGAGCCTTTGATCCAGCGGCCCATCATGTAGTTGCGGCGCGGCACCAGGTACGCGTCGTGCGCCGGATCGCTGGACAAGACTGTCAGGATCTCGTCGCGCACTTCCGCGGTGCAGCGCTCATCCGAGTCGAGGCTGAAAATCCAGTCGCAGCGGCATTCGGCAACGGACTTGTTGCGCAGATCGCCAAATCCGCAGAATGGAATCTGCACGACGCGTGCGCCGAGCTTCTCGGCAATATCGACGGTACGATCGGTACTGCCGGAATCCGCAACCAGGATCTCGTCCGCCCACAAGACGCTCGATATCGCGTCCGCGATCTTTTCCGCCTCGTTATACGCGAGGATGTAGGCCGAAACTGTTGGCATGAGCTGTCATTGTTGAGGGAAGCGGCATACGCTATCACGCTCGTGGAAAAGGCAACAGCGCGCAGAGGAAATGCCGCTACACGCAACGCATGGCTAGCAAGATAAATCTTCCCGCGCGGCCGCGCATCCTCGTCGTCACGTTGCGTCGCCTTGGCGACGTATTGCTCACGACGCCTCTCATCCGCAGCATTCGACGCGGGTTTCCCAGTGCGACGCTCGAGGTGCTTGTATTCCGTGGCAGCGAGGGCATGCTCAGGGGAAATCCCGATATCGACGCAGTCATGACAATTGCGCAGCAGGCATCTCTGCGCGAGACCGCTTCTTTGGTCTGCAAACTTTTTCGCCGGTACGATCTCGCCGTCTCCACCCAGGCCGGCGATAAACCGACGCTGTTCGCGCTGCTCGCGGGAGGGTTCCGGGTTGGGCTCGTGCCCCGGCCCGGCGAGACCGGCGCCGCCTGGAAGCGACCTGTCCATCACATGGCGATCGTTCCCGAGCCTGATGTTCATCGCGTGACGCAATTGATGACCATTGCGCGCGCGCTCGGTCTCGACTCACAGGCGGAGCTCGTGGCTCCGCGAGGCGCCGATACTTTGCAATCGGCTCCACGGCGGCCTTATGCGGTCCTGCATGCGAGCCCCCTCTATCGCTATAAAAGGTGGACCGACGCCGGCTGGCGCAGCGTGGCTCGTGGACTGGCTGAACGCGGATTGAGGGTGGTAGCCACCGAGGGGCCTGACCCCGCGGAGAAGTCGTATCTCGATAGGCTGTGGAGCGTGGCCGACACGCCGGTTGCGCGCGTTCAGCTGGATTGGAGCGAGCTCACCGCGCTGCTCAAGGGGGCCGAGGTCTATGTTGGACCGGACACCTCAACGACGCATGTTGCGGCGGCCACGGGCTGTCCGACCATCGCTCTCTACGGCCCGACGAGTCCGCGCCTGATTGGCCCATGGCCGGTAGGCGGTCTGGCGGAGCCTTGGGATCCCGCGGGCACGGTGCAGCACCGCGGCAATGTCTGGGTGCTGCAGAATCCGCTCTCCTGTCTGCCGTGCGAGAAGCTCGGCTGCGAGGGCCACCTCGACAGCTTCAGCCGTTGCATGGATGAGCTGCCGGCGGCACAAGTGCTCGCTGTCGTTGATCGGGCGTTGCAAAGGCTTGACACGCGGGCACAGCCGCTCCAACAGCAAGATGTTCCCTGAACAACCCGCGTGCGGTTAACGGCCGGCCTTCTTTTGCGGCTTGAGGCTTGCAGCATCCCTTTGCTGCTTGATGCTTGCAACGTCGAACGGCTCATAGGCCTGCTGCTTGCAGCGGTCGAGCGCCACGCCGGTGCGCTGGTCGATGATCCTGTCGCCCTGAATGAACAGGGCGTATTCCTGCGCCGCGCCTTCTGCGTGGATTCGCAGGCAAGCGAGCCAAGCGGGTCCGCGCAGATGGCTCACCGGCCGCACCGCCGAGATCTCCAGGCTTCCGAGGCCGTCGGGGCTGGGAAACACTGCCGCGATGTTGTCCGCGACGATCTGCCGATAGTTAGGCTCTGAGAGATCTTCCGGAACGGGGCGATCGGGCAAGCTTTCGGCGAGATGGCCGGCGGCGCAACCGGCCAAGCCCAGAGTGAGCCCCAAAGCGAAAAAACGCACCACTTCAATCCCTTGCACGAAATTTACTGGTTTTTCCCCCGGCGGGAAGGTGGCGCGCATCGCCAAACCTGGGTAGGCTGGGCTTCGCGGCCGCTCCGGCCGGGCACTGAGGGCAATGACCTCCCTTTCCAGCTTCACGCCGCGACTGTGGCTTATTCTGGCCCATGATCTCCTCGTCACTGCCGCGGCGGTGCTAGCGAGCTTCTTCATCCGCTTCGAGGAATACGGGCTGGTAGAGCGCTGGCGGCTCCTCCTCTTGGTCCTGCCCCTCTTCGTCCTGTACGCCGGCTTCGTTTACGCTTTTTTCGATGTCTACAAAGCCAAGTGGCGATTCACGTCGCTGCCCGAGGTTTACAACCTCGTGCGCGCCAGCACCGTCCTCGCGGTGAGCCTGCTCGCCCTGGACTACGTGCTGGTCGCGCCGAACATCTACGGCACGTTCTTTTTCGGCAAGATCACGATCCTTCTCTACTGGCTGCTGCAGATCTCATTTCTCAGCGGTCCGCGCGTCGCCTATCGCTATTTCCGCTACACCCGCGCGCTGCACCACGCCAAGGCGAGCGAGGCGACACCTACGCTGGTGCTCGGCCGCGCCGCGGATGCTGACGTGCTGCTGCGCGCGATCGAGAGCGGCGCGGTCACCAAGGTCCGTCCCGTCGGCATTCTCTCCTCGTCGTCCGCTGATCGTCACCAGTCGATCCGTGGGGTGTCCGTGCTGGGAGATATGGACGACCTGGAGCACATCGTCGCCGATCTTGCCGATCGCGATGTCAAGGTAACTCGTCTCGTGCTCATGCCGACCGCGCTGGAGCCCGAGGCCAAGCCCGAGACCATCCTGATGCGCGCTCGTCGCCTCGGCCTTGCCACCAGCCGGCTGCCGGCGCTGCACGAGGGCGGCGAGGCGCTGCGCCTTGCCCCGGTCAAGGTCGAGGACCTCCTGCTGCGCCCCGGCGTGAAGATCGACTACGGCCGGCTGGAGACTTTCGTGCGCGGTCAGGCCATCATCGTGACCGGCGGTGGCGGCTCGATCGGCGCCGAAATTTGCGACCGCATCGTGACCTTCGGCGCCGGCCGCGTGCTGGTCACGGAGAATTCAGAGCCGGCGCTCCACGCCGTCCTGGAAATGCTCGCGACCAAGCAGACGGACGCCAAGATCGAGGGCCGGCTCGCCGATGTCCGCGACCGCGAACGCATATTCCGCCTGATGGCGGAATTCCGGCCCGACATCGTGTTCCATGCCGCGGCGCTCAAGCATGTGCCGCTGCTCGAACGCGATTGGGGCGAGGCGGTCAAGACCAATGTGTTCGGGTCGGTGAATGTGGCCGATGCCGCGGTCGCAGCCGGCGCCAAAGCAATGGTGGTGATCTCGACCGACAAGGCGATCGAGCCAGTCTCCGTGCTCGGCGCAAGCAAGCGCCTCGCCGAGATGTACTGCCAGGCGCTCGACAGCGACTTTGCGCGCCGGCATGAGGCGGGAAAACGCAGCATGCGATTGATCGCGGTGCGTTTTGGCAATGTGCTCGCCTCCAACGGTTCGGTGGTGCCCAAGTTCAAGGCGCAGATCGAGGCTGGCGGCCCGCTCACCGTCACCCATCCCGACATGGTGCGCTACTTCATGACCATCCGCGAGGCGTGCGACCTCGTTGTCACCGCGGCGAGCCACGCTCTCGGCCCGGAGCGACGACGGGTTGCGGTCTATGTGCTCAACATGGGCCAACCGGTGAAGATCGTCGACCTCGCCGAGCGCTTGATCCGGCTTTCCGGCCTCGAGCCCGGACAGGACATCGACATCACCTTCACCGGCATCCGGCCGGGCGAGCGCCTGCACGAGATCCTGTTCGCGCGCGAGGAGCCGAGCGTGCCCATCGGCATCGACGGGATCGTTGCGGCCAAGCCCGTGAGCCCTCCGCTGGAAGCCATGCGTGGCTGGCTCGCCGCGCTCGATCAGGGCCTCGCCCGGGAGGACCGCTCGGTGATCTACGGCGTCCTGCGCGACGCGGTACCGGACTTCGGCGGACAAGCGGCGTGACGCTACGCTGATGGGGGCGTTGCGCTTCATCCTCGCGATGTCGGTGGCCTACGGCCATGCCGGGGACTTCCTCGGCTTTCCCCTCATTCCCGGCGACACCGCAGTGCAGTGCTTCTACGCCGTGTCCGGCTTCTACATGGCACTTGTTCTCAACGAGAAATATAGCCCGCAATCGTCGAGCTATTTCCTATTCATCTCCAATCGGTTTGCACGGCTGTTTCCCGCCTATGCCGCTGTGCTCTGCCTGACGCTTATCTTTGCCGCGGTGAGCTCGCCGGAGCTTCCCTTCGTGAGCCGCTGGCATTCGCTGCCTCCGCTCGATTGGTGGAGCGCCGCATTCCTCATCGGCTCTCAGATCCTGATGTGGGGACAGGATCTCTATTTCTATATGACGCTCAAGGCGGGTGCGCTCACCTTCTGGCCCGACTTTCACACCGCTCCCGAGCCGATCATTCCCTTGCTCGTCATCCCGCAGGGCTGGACGCTCGGGCTGGAGTTCTCGTTCTATCTGATCGCGCCCTTCATTGTCCGCCGCTCAGCCGCCGCGATCGTCACCATGCTCGCGGCAAGTCTTGCGCTGCGCCTTCTCCTGCAGCTTGCCGGCTATTCCGGCGATCCGTGGTCCTACCGCTTCTTCCCCTCGGAGCTCGCGGTGTTTTTGTTGGGCGCTGTCGGCTACCGCGTCTACAAGTCGAGTCCACATTCGGATCTGACATCTGCACGAGCGCCCCAGCTCTTGCGTACATTCGGCGTCGCGGTTCTGTGCGTTGGAGCGGCGCTGCTGATCAACCGGTGGAATGGACTGAGCCGCGTCGCCTCTGTGGTGTTTTTCACGCTCGCGGTTCTTGCGATTCCTCTCCTGTTCCGTGCCAGCAAGAATTGGCAGTTCGATCGGCTCCTCGGAGAGCTGTCCTACCCGATCTACATCTGCCACGTGCTGGTGATCTGGTGCCTGGACCGTGCAGTTGCATTGGGCACGAGTTACGCTCGCGGCTTCACCATCATGGCGATGACGATCGCGTTCTCCTACGTGCTCTATTGGTTGATCGATCGTCCGATCGATGCTTGGCGACAGCGTCGCTTTGATCGCGAGAGAGCGTTGGTTTCGCCGGCACTGCCGGCTGCACAGCCGGGGCTGTAAGCGCGGCACCAACCCGGCGGCAAAGCTGTTATGCTGTCGTTGGCCAAAGGAAGCACGCGCGTGGTGCCAATTGCCTACATCGAGCATCAGATACCGGGACGCTTGCGGCTGCGCATTCCGGACAGGCGCGGCGACGCTGCCTTCTTCGAGCGCATCGTCGGCACGCTGTCCAAGCTCCCCGATGTCACCGAACTCGATGGGAGTCCTCTCACCGGGAGCATCCGCATTCGCCATACGGGCTCGTGCGAGGCCATTATCGCCGCGGCGGGGAAAGAGCGGCTGTTCGAGATCGGCAAGCGGCAGGGTGAGGTCGAGCCGAAGAAGCCGTCGAAGCAGCCGGAATCCAACACCGATGCTCGCGGGGACGCCGGGACGCTCGATTCGATTGCGACTGGATTATCCGGGCTGGCATTGTTTCAAGTGGCGCAGGGCGAGGTGACGGGCAGCGCTGCCGAGAATTTCTGGAACGCCTATGGGGCGCAGCGCATCCTGGGCCGCAAGGAGATCGCGGCAGGTTTCGTGCTCCTCGGGCTTTATCAGCTGCTGCAAGGACAATGGCTTGGCTCGGCGTCCTCACTCTTTTTCTACGCGCTGATCGCTCGCCAGCTCGCGACCTTTGACCGTGCGGCGAGCGCGATCGCCGGCCCGAGTGAGCCGCCGAAGCGGCCCAGCGAGCCGAAGCAGTCGAGAAAAAAGCACAGTTCCGAAAGGACGGCTCAGAAGGCTGACGTAACAGGTTGAAATGACTTGGTTCCTGCCTTGCCCGGGTCGCTACGGCTGTCCCGGCCAGAGCCGGGGCACGCTCGCGCGGCATTCCTGTAGGGCGGGTTTCAAACCCGCCGCTGCAAGTCCCCTCTACGTAGCACGCACGCAGCCCCTATCGGGCTCGCGCGAGCCGGGAAATCCACGGCCGGAGTGAATGCACATAGCGCGTTGATTGGTGGATTCCGGCTCTCGCTCGCCGGGCAAAAGCCCGGCTTCCTCGGCCGGAATGACGGGCAGAGGATGTTGCAGCACGGAGGGCCGCTGGCAAATCGGATCCGCGAACTGTCACAGTAGCTTCGTCCGTTTCGTGCAGTCTTGTAGCGAATCAGCATCGCCCACGAGGCACGCCGGACGGAGCGAAGTCATGCGCGCAGCGAGCCGGGCTTTTGTGGTCCATCGCACTGCAACGCGTATCCGGATCAATATCCCGGAGCGGCGCTGGCAGGAGGGTTATTTCGCCGCGCTGCGGCGCGCCCTCCTGCATCACCCCGATGTCCTGGGGGTGCATACGAACGCACTTGCCGCCAGCGTGGTGATCGAGTGCAGGGACGGGTTCGCGTTCCCAACCCAAAACCACCGGTTTCCGGGGCTGGAGTTGCTGCCGGTCGAGGCTCATGCCTCCACGCAGAGCCCGCTCCCCGCTGTCATTTGTGCGCCTGACGGCGGCCATCCTAGCCCTACCGGCGGCATTGGCTTGGGGGCGGTCCTGATCAAGCTCCTCGTGGCCTTGGCCACCAAGCAGCTTGGTGCGCAGCTCATCGAGTGGGTGTTCGCCGCCGTCGTGCGGGCCGCGAACGCCGAGCCGCGTCGGCTGGCTGCGCCCCAGCGGCTGGCGCCGCCTCCGATGCTGCTGGTGGCGCTCGCCGAGTAGGGTGCACCGGACTGCCCCGGGGCATTCCCGGCGCCCGCGTACCCAGGCGCCCTGGGTCTCGCTCCCCCTCCGAAGCCTGGTCCGGCTGCGCCCTGCGGAAATGCAACCCCCGCCCCTGGAGCCCGGCCGGGGCGGGTGCTTTGGCCCTTGCGGCCTCGCTGAGAAGGAATGGCGCCAGCCCCCCTGCCGCCATAGCCAGGGCGTCCAGCAGGCCTATGGGAGCGACGCCAAGCACGTTGCGCACGCCCGGCACCAGCATCGCCGCGAGCTGGGCCGCAAGCGAGCCGCCGACGATCGCAAAGAGCTGCGGGCTGCCAGAGAGTCCGGCGGGTTGGAACACGCTCTGGGAGGACGAGCGGTAGGCAAGCGCGTGCAGAAGCTGCGCGCTGGTCAGGCTGCCGAAGGCCATGGTGCGCGCCTGGGGCGAGCTCAACCCATACCGCATCGCCCCAAAAAGGCCCGCACCCAACGCGCTCGCAGTCAAAATCCCGGCTTCGGTCCCGAGTCGCGCCATCTGGTCGCGCCGCACCATGGGCTCGGCGGCCGGCGTCGGGCCGCGCACCATGGCATCCGGCTCCGGCGGCTCCATGGCGAGACCAATCGCGGGCAGCACGTCGGAAATGAGGTTGATCCACAACAGCTGGATCGGCGAGAGGATCTCGCCGAAACCTGCCGCCGTGCCAGCGAGCATGAGCAGGATCTCGCTGGTATTGGTGCTGAGGAAGTAGTGGATGGCCTTGCGGATGTTGGCGTAGGTGCCGCGGCCCCGTTCGATGGCGAGCGGCAGCATTTGCAGATCCTCGCCCGCGAAGAAAACGTCCGCCACCTCCCGCGCGGCAGCGTCCCCGTGCCGCCCGATCGCCATGCCCACATTGGCAGCGCGCAAAGCGGGGCTGTCGTTGATGCCGTCCCCGACCATTGCCACGACGGCACCGGCGTCCTGCAGCGCGCGCACGATCCGCAGCTTCTGCGCCGGGCTGATGCGGGCGAAGGCGTGGGCGCGCCGTGCAGTCTCGGCCAGCTCCGCCTGGGTGAGGCGATCGAGGTCCGAGGCATCAACGATCTCGACCGCGCCGTCGGCGCTCAAGCCAATCCGCTCAGCCACGGCGCGGGCGGTGGAACTCTGGTCGCCGGTCAGCATGATGGTTTGAATGCCCGCGCCATGCAGGCTCTGCATCAGCGCCGGGAGCCCCTGGCGCACGGGATCGGCAAGGCCGACAAGCCCGGTCCAAATTAGCCGATCGATGTCGCTCGCATGTTCCCCGGCCTCGTCATTCGCGCTGCGGATCTCGCGATAGGCTGTACCCAGGACACGCAGCGCCCGCGATGCCATGGCAGCATTCTGCGCCTCGATCTCGCGGCGCCGCGCGGCATTGAGCATTCGCCGGCCGCCCTCCGGCAGGGCTTCCCAGTTGCAGCGCGCCAATACCTCGCGCGGGCTGCCCTTCACGGCGATCCACAACCCGTTCTCGCTCGCATGCGTGGTCGCCATGAAGCGGTAGGTTTCGCTGCGATGCTGCACGGCGCGCCGCGGAAAGTTGCGGCGAAGATCGGTCACATCGATGCCGTGATCGAGCGCGGCCTGAACCAGCGCGTTCTCTGTCGCCGAGCCGCTGAGCCGGTTCTGCCGCGTCTGCTCCTCCTCCTCCTCGATCTCGGATTCGCTGCAAAGGCTCACCACCGAGAGCAGCAGGCGGAAACGCTCGTCGTCCCGCGGGTACACAAGCTTCGCGTGCTGGTCGATGAGGACATCACCGTGCCGGCGGCACATGCGATCCGCCATCGCCAGCGCATCGAGGGACATCGACCCATGGGTGAGGGTGCCGGTCTTGTCGAAGCAAACCACATCCACCCCGGCGAGGGTCTCGAGCGCCTCAAGCCGCCGCACCAGGATGTCGTGTCGCCGCAGATCCTCGACGCCCATCGCGAGCGTGGTCGTGGCGACCATGGGCAATCCTTCCGGGACCGCCGCTACCGCGACCGAAAGCGATGAGCGAACGAGCTGCAGCAGCGCAAAGCCGCGCACGAAGCCGAGGCCGAATACGGCGCCGCTCGCGGCGAGCGTAACCCACACGAGCTGCTCTCCCAATTCCCCCAGCTGCCGCTGCAGTGGCGTCTCCGGCGCGAGCGTTGCCCCAACGAGGCGCTGGATGCGTCCCACCTCCGTGCGCGCGCCGGTGGCCACCACGACGGCACGCCCGCTGCCGCCGGTCACGATGGTGCCGCGATAGACCATGTTTACGCGGTCACCGAGGGGAACGCTGCGCGCGCCCAGTGCCTGCGTCGATTTCGCAACCGGGAGACTTTCCCCCGTTAGTGCGGCCTCGCTCACGGTGAGCGCACGGGCATCGCTCAGGCGGCCATCGGCCGCAACGACAGTCCCGCGTTGCAGGATGATGATGTCGCCCGGCACAAGCGTCCCCGCCGGCACATCGACTTCGGCGCCGTCGCGCAATGTGCGCGCAGTCTGCGACGCAGGCGCCCCGAGGCTCCTGATGGTGCGCTCGGCGCGCGTCTCTGTGGTGAAGCCGATTGCAGCATTGAGCGCCACCACTGCCATGATCGCCCCCGCCTCGATCACGGTTCCGGTGGCGAGCGAAATCACCGCGACGCCGGCGAGGAGCGCGACGGGCAAGCTCTGGAACTGGCCGAGAAGAATGCTCAGATCGGAGCGTTGGTGCGGCATGGGGATCGTGTTCGCACCGACCCGCGCCAGTTCCTGCTCTGCGCGGGCGGCCGACAATCCGCCCGAGCATGAGGTGCCGAGCTCGGAGGCGACGGCCTGCGGCTCGCTTGAATGCCACTGTCGCTCGCCGGGCTCATCGATGATGGGGGTGATCTCGCCGCGCAGCAATCCGCCAATCCGTTCGATGAGCCGGTCGAGAGTAGTGGTCGGCTCATAGCGCAGCGTGATGTTGCCTGTGAGCGCGCTGGCCGAGACCTCATGTATGCCGCCGAAGCCGGTCATCCCCCGCTCGAGCAGAGCCGCCAACCCCGGGTCGTCGCGTAGCCCGCCGATCCGGAGCCGCGCCCGGCCGGGTACGACGGTGTGCAGCGGCAGGATCGAGATCGGAATCGGGATACGCTCTGACCCTGCTGTCTCCGGAGCACCGGCAGTTGCTAATGTTGGATCGTGGGGCCAAGCGCGCCCACTCGGCGCACTTTGATCAATTCTCGGATCCCCGATGTCCCCCGACGGCGGAGGTTGGGCCGCGTCCGCCTCTGCGCTGTCGCTAACCGCGCACACCTCGGCGCGATCGGTCGGTGTCCGAGATCGGCTCACCTTGCAATGGGGAACGGCACTCAGGCGCCCGGGTGACTCCCGGGTTTGCCGACCTCGGCAAGCTCGGCGCGGGCTTCGGCCATGATGTCGCCCGTGTGCTCGTTGAGCTCGGCCAATGCCACGCGTGCCTGATCATAGGCGATGAGCCCTGCCTTGATGACGGATTTGGCAACGGGTCGCAGCGCCGGGATGATGGCCGGGGCCACGACGGCGGCGCCTATTCCGATGGCAAGCCCCGCTACGATATTGCCGCCTTTGAACAGGTCCTCGAACAAAGCCATTCGCCTCTCCTCTCACTCGCCACGATTTACCGAAATTCGCCCCGTAGGCTCCACGGGTTCAACCGCACACGCGTTCGCAAGTTCCTGCGGAGGCAGAAGATTGCGCTGCAACGCTGTCACAATCAACTCCGAACTTTGCGCGGGCGGGCGCTGCTTCTGAGGCATTGTCGGAGCGGCGACGTGCGCAATCCGAGATGTGCAGGGGCGAGGCATGCCTCGCGCCTACGAAGAACGAGCGGCCGGCGAATGCACGGGCGGCTGCTCCAGCCTCGGCGGGCTCGAAGGCTTCTGTTTGGGACGCCGCTTCGCGAGCGATTCGGATGCATGCACGAGAGCGGCGCGCTGGCGGGGATCGGCGCGCTGGCGCGCGCGCTCAAGCGCGTGGTCCAGTTTGCGCATCTTGCGATGAAAGCGCCGCTCGGCGTCCTGCTCGTCCCAGCCGCGACGGCGCGCTCCGGCGTGGGCGCGGGAAACAAACCTCTCGACCTGCTTCTCGGCCTTCTGCTTGCGCTCCTCCTCGGTGCCGTGCGCCGTTGCCTGAAACAGCGCGTTGACCGCGGCATCGACCAAGCGATCCGCGATTGCCTCGTCGGCTCCGAGCTCTGCTTCCAGGAAAAGCTTTGCGCCAGACTTGAAAACCGCCGCGAACTGCGGGCGCAGCGCCGGAAAGAAATAGGGAAGCGCAAGCGCAGCGACGCCCAGCCCGAGGAGCGGAACCGGGCCGGCTTTCAGCACGTCATCGATAAGGGCCATGATCTTTCTATCCGAGCTATTTGCACCCGCCACAGTATAGCTGGTGCGCTGGCGACTGGAACGAAAGAACAGCCGCCCTCCAACGCGGCATCAGCGCTTCGCTTTGATGCGGCTGAAGCTCGCGAGCAGCTTTGCCACGAGCGCGGCAGCCCCGCCCAACGCCAACGCCGGAACAAGCACCCCACCCACGGCAACCGCCGTGAGCGCGAGCACGGCCAACGCCAGATTGAGCAGGAACACTCGGCTCACGATCTCCGCAACGCTGAACCTGTTATCGGTAGCGCGCTGGTAGAAATGCGTGCGGTGCGACTGCCAGAACGGCTCAAGCTTGGCGATGCGGCGCAGGAGCGTGATCGTAGTGTCGACGAGATAATAGAGCGGCAGGATCAGCGCCGCTGCCCGATGGCCCTCACCTGCAAGCAGCATGAGCAACCAGGCGAGAATGAGCCCGATGGGCAAGCTTCCGCTATCGCCGAGAAAAAGTTGTGCCACCGGTTTGTTGAAAGGCGCAAACCCAAGCATCGCACCGAAGAGCGCGGCAGCCGCTGCGGAAGCGACGATATCGATGGTTCCGGCGATGCCGAGAAAGACCATCGCGCCGGTGACTGGCACGACCTCCGCTACGGTCATCCAATCAATGCCGTCCATGAAATTGGTGAGGTTCACGAACCATACGCCTCCGATGAGGAGGCACGCCCGATCGACCCACCGAGGCAGCTCCGGGAGCACCCTGACCTGTTCGGGGAGCGCGAGCACAACCGCCGCAACCGCCGCGCCTTGCACCAGAAGCCGTGCCGCTGCCGGCAAGGCGCGCACGTCGTCCATGGCACCGACGACAGTGAGAAGGATCGCAGCTGCACTCACAATCACAAATTGTTCCGCCTGGCCATGCGCGAGATTGGGTGAGAGAAGGATCACTCCGGCCGTGACTGCCAGGGTGGCAATGACAACCCCGATGCCCCCGCCTTGCGGGACGGGGGCAAAGTGGGAAGAACGTGCGGTCGGCTTCGCAACGGCGTGGCGGGCAAGCCAGGGCCACAGCAACGTGATCGCCGCATAGCCAAGAAGCAACGCGGCTACAGCCGCCGGTGCAAGCACAACGAGGCGCCCCATGGCCTGCGCGATCATGGTGTGCCCGGCGGAACGGTCGTCGCCATATCAGTGCTCACCAGACGTGTTACTGCGTGCGCCCATCGTCGCCGAAATTCATGTCCGCGCTCGCCTCAGCACCGCGTCAGGGCGCGTCTAGCCCACCCTAGCGGAATCAGAGCGGCTGACCAGCCGCGTTGCCAGCGCCCGCACGGCGGCGTAAGTCTGCCGCTCGGTTGCCGAGCGCGCTTTCGATTGAGCATGTTGGACCAGAAAAAGGATGATCGCCGGTTCGGGTTTGGCGAAAACTGGCTCGATTTCACCCGCGATCTGAGCGACGAACAGATCACCGAAGCGGAGAAGTCCGTCCGCAGTTTGCTCAAGCGCGACAGCCTCGACGGGGCAAGCTTCGTGGACGCCGGCTCAGGCAGCGGGTTGTTCTCACTGGCCGCGCGCCGACTCGGTGCGCGCGTCCATTCCTTCGACTACGACGTAGGCTCGGTGCTCTGCACCCGCCGCTTGCGGGATCTCTATTTCCCAGGCGACCGCAAGTGGACCGTTGAGCAGGGGTCGGTGCTCGACCGCAATTATCTCGCCGCGCTCGGGACATTCGACATCGTCTATTCCTGGGGCGTGCTCCACCACACCGGTGCGATGCGCGATGCGCTTGCTGGCGCATCGGGGTTGGTGGCTCCGAAGGGAGTGTTCGTTTTTGCGCTTTACCACCGCACCCGCATGTGTGGCCTATGGAAGATCGAGAAGCGCTGGTATGCCGGTGCTTCCCCGGATGCACAACGGCGCGCGCGGGCAATCTATGTCGGCCTCTTGCAGCTGCGTTTTCTCCTGACCGGCGGCGACTTTGCGTCCTACGTGAAGACCTATCAGCGCCAGCGCGGGATGGAATTCGAGCACAACGTGCACGACTGGATGGGCGGGTACCCCTATGAGTCCATCTCCGCCGCGGAGGTCGAGGCCTTGATGCAGCCTCTCGGGTTCACGCGCATCTGGAGCATGGCAACTCCGTTGACCATCGGCTTCTTCGGCTCCGGTTGCGACGAATATTTGTATCGCCGCAAAGGCTAGAGCCAATCGGCCCGCAGATGTTCTCGTACCAGCACCTCGATGCGCTGCGCGCGGCAGAGATCGAGCGAGTCGTGCAGTTCTTTCCCCCAGGTGCGCGCGTTCTTGAGATCGGCGCCGGCACCGGCAAGCAGGCGCTCGAGCTGCGACGGCGCGGGTTCGAGGTGACCGCCATAGAAATCGCGGACTCGAACTACGCTGCACATCGGCTGTTCCCAATCGTCGATTACGATGGGCTCACTATCCCGCTGGCGGACGGCAGCACCGACGTGGTGTTCTCCTCGAATGTGCTCGAGCACGTGCCGGATCTTGCGCGCATGCATCGCGAGATCCGCCGCGTGCTCAGGCCGGGGGGAAAATGCGTGCATGTGCTCCCCACCCATTCGTGGCGATTGTGGACAACGCTCGCCGGCTATCCCGACGCGCTCGTCTATCTCTTGGCCGGGATCCCGGAGCTTGTGCCGCAGGCCTTGCCGCGAGCTTCGGAGCTCCGCCGTCTCGGGCGCGCCTGGTATCGCACCGCGCGAGCTGTCGGCGGCCGATGCCTGCCGCGGCGTCATGGCGAGCGGGGCAATGTCGTCTCCGAGCTGTGGCTGTTTCACCCGCGCTGGTGGCGCAGAGATTTTTCCGAGAACGAGTTCTCTGTCGTTCACGACGAGCCCATGGGTCTGTTCTATACCGGCAACATGCTGCTCGGTTCCCATCTTACGCTTTCGCAGCGCGGCCGCCTTGCGCACATGCTCGGGAGCGCCTGCCACCTGTTCGAGCTGGTGCCTATTCAGCGAGCGCGCGCGTAATTTCCTCAGGCGGCTGCCCGGCCACAAGCAGCGCAAGAGCGTGCGCCGTTCGTTCGATCATCATATCGACCCCGTATTTCGTCACGATCGACTGTCGCATGGCATCGCGGAAGGAAGCATCTCGCGCGAGGCGCTGCCGCAGCCGAGCCCATGCCGCACACAAGAGCTCCGGCTGACGCGGGGGCACCACCTCGCCGAACTCTGCCACGATGAGGCGCGCATCGCCCACATCGGTTGCCGCGACGGGAACGCCGCACGCCATGGCCTCTCCGATCACGTTGGGAAACCCTTCGCCGAACGCCGACGACAGGGTGGCAACGTCGAAGGCATTGTACACGCCTCGCAGGTCGTCCATCTCGCCGGCCCAGATGAGGCAGCCGTTGAGACCGAGGGATCGGGCCAGTGCCCGGAGGTGGTCACGGTAACCGGGCGGCCCGTCTCCGACGCACACGAAGCGCGCATCCGAATGCGCGCGGGCAAAGCTCGCGGCGGCTGCGAGAAAAGTGGCGTGATTTTTCATCGGATCGAAGCGGGCGACGCAGCCGATGACGAAAGCCTCATCGGAGATGCCCCATCCATATCGTTGCGCGCGACCGGCGACTTGGTCTGGCCGCATGGCTTGCGTATCGATGCCGTTAGGGACAATGGCAATGCGACTCCCAGGCATGCCGCGCGTGATAACGTCGTCGCGCACAGCACGCCCATTCGCGATGATCAGGTCCGCGCGCCGCGACAGCCCGACTTCCAGCCGGTAGGTCAGCGCCGAGAGGCTGTCATAGCGATCGACCTCCATTCCGGCCGCACGCACGCCGAAGACGAGCTTGGTCGATTGCCCAAATGGAAGCAGCAACGCGGCCAGGGCCGACTGAGTCGGCTGGAAAGCGTACAGAACATCGGGCCGTTCCTTTACGAGCAGCCGGCGTAGCCGCAGCAGCGGCCCGAGCGCATCCCAACGGCCGGATTTGCTCAATGACACTACACGCACGCTTGTGTCGCGCCGGAACACGTCGATCTCACTGCCCGTGTAGAATACGACAACAGCAACGTCGTGACCGCGCGCGGCCAATGCGCGCGCCAGCATGGCAAGCTGCCGCTGGCTGCCGCCCACCACCATGGAGCGGATAAAGAACAATACCTTCATGCGGTCATCGGGGTGAGACTATTGTGGCGCATGGGATCTTTCGATGGGCCCGCTCATGGCGGGCCGACGTTAGTAATCCTGGCGCTCGACGCTCGACAAGAGTCGTGTGAGAGAAGATCATGGTGAAAGTTCCGCGCAGGCAAGTCCTGCATCTTGCGGCCGGCGCTGCCGCGGTTGCGGCGAGCTCGCCAACGGCAGGGGCGCAGACCGACATGACCCTTCCAGAGTCGGAGAAATCCGTCCGCCCGCTGGCCGAAAGGCTGGCGACCTATGCCGAAGGGCTGCGCTACGAGGATCTCGACGCCGAGACCATCGAACGTGTCAAATCGCATGTGATCGACACGCTGGGTTGCGGAATTGCCTACGATGAGCGACCCGTGCGGATTTGTCGTGATCTTGTTCTGGCGGCCGCGACTGGCGCCTCAACGGTCATCGGGACGAGCCGGCGCACTACGCCTGACCTAGCGGCCTTCGCCAATGGCGCCGCGAATCGGTACTACGATCTCAACGATGTTTACGCCGGCCGTTTTTCCGGCCATCCCAGCGACAATATCGCAGCCTGCTTGGCGGTGGCCGAGTCCGAACGCGCGAGCGCGGGCGAGCTCATCACCGCGATTGTTCTCGCTTACGAGGTCAACTGCCGCCTGATCGATGCCTTCGACATCTCGACCCGCGGCTGGGACCCGCCGGTCTTCAACCTGCCGGCGGTTGCACTCGCCGCCGGCAAGCTGATGAAGCTTCCAGCAGACAGATTGACGCAAGCCCTCAATCTGGCAATCAACGACCACATTCCCATGGGGCAGACCCGGTCGCAAACCCTGTCTGATTGGAAGGGGCTAGCGGTCGCGGAGGCTGCACGCAATGCGGTCTTCGCCGCCATGCTGGCGCGGGGCGGCCTTACTGGCCCAGCCCCTATCTTCGAAGGGCGGAAAGGCTTTTTCCAGTTGGTCTCGGGGCCTGCCGAAGTGGATGTTGCGGCGTTCGGCCGGCGCGGCATCCCGTTTCGGATCCACCAATGCGGGATGAAAGCCTACCCGGCCGTGGTTTATGCCCAGAGCGCGATCGTGGCCGCGCAAGCGGTCGCCAACGAAGTCGGCGCTCTCGATCGCATCGCGACGGTTGAGATCGCAACCACCCGCCGCGGGTTCCAGCAGACCGGCAGCGAGCCTGAGAAATGGGCCCCGGATACGAGAGATACTGCGGATCACAGTCTGCCTTACATAACGGCCCGAGCCATGTTCGACCGCGATATCGACAACGACAGCTACTCCTCGGAAAAACTTCACGATCCGCGCATCCTCGCCTTCATGCGCAAGATCACCGTGAAGGAGGATCCCACATTCGGCGGGTTGCGCGGCAATGCACCTGCGACGCGGATCACGGCAATGCTCGACGATCGGCGACGGATCACGCGGCAAATCGAAAATCTGCCGGGTTTCCCCGGCCAGCCCATGAGCCGGCCCGAGATCGAACGAAAATTTCGCGGCAACGTCGGCAAGCGGTGGCCACAGGAACGGACGGACACGATCCTGCAGTCACTGTGGCGTCTGGAAGCAACCGATGATCTGCCCGCCTTGCTCGCCAGGTTGGTAATCCTGCCATCACCCATCACCGTAGGGACTTGCGCCAGGGTCGCTGAACCTGGATGAAGCGCGCCTCAATCAGAGTGCCATAACCACTTTCCTCACTGGTCCTCACTGGTGCGGGTTCCAATTGCCCTTGAAGAGACGCTGCGTCATTTCGCGCTCCATATCGTCCGTGAGCCGCCCGCCTGAGCGAATGAGGAAACGGGCGATGTCGCGATCGACCTCCTTCTGACGCGACTCAACGATGAGGTTCAGGATGCGCCGCAGCACGCCCGGCCTGTTCCCGACCGTCTTGCTCCTGCCGGAGCCTTTTTCGCCGAAGCAAGGGATCAGATCCCTGTTATTTGTCGCGTAGCTCATCTGACTTCTCCATCGGTCTCTTGCGAATGCCGGAATGAATTTTCCCCATCCCCGTGGCTCGATGTAACGGTAACGCCCGAATTGAGTCTTCCTCAGTCGTCGGAGTTGATGTATGCTCACATGTCGGCAAAAATGCTGTCTTACAAAGGATCTCTTCTCAGGTGACGGCTGAGCTTTTCTCATGCGCGAGCTGATGCCGCCACTCAATGCCCTGCGCGCCTTCGAAGCCGCGGCGCGACATTTGAGCCTGACCAAGGCAGCGCAGGAATTGCATGTGACCGCCGGTGCCCTCAGCCATCAGATCCGCGGCTTGGAGGAGCTGCTCGGCCTCAAGCTGTTCGAGCGCGGCGTGCGCTCGATTGCGCTTACGCCGGCCGGCAGGCAGCTCTATCCCGGCTTACACACTGGGCTCAGCCACATCCGTGACGCGGTCAGCGCGCTCAGCCGCGAGAGCGGACAGCGCGTACTGGTAATCAGCACGCCGCCAGGATTTACCGCCAAGTGGCTGGCGGGGCGGCTCTACCGCTTCGCAAGCGCGTACCCCGAGATCGACGTCCGCGTTTCCTCGTCCATCGGCAATGCAAATTTTACGAGCGATGGAGTCGATGCGGCGATCCGCAACATGCCCGTCGATGCGGCCGAGGACCCGGCACTTGTGATCGAGAAGCTGATCGAGCTGACGTTACTGCCCGTATGCAGCCCGAAGCTCATCGAGGCGTACGGGCCTTTGCATGGGCCGGAGGCACTCAAGGGCGTGCCTCTCATCCACGACGACACGCTTGCCGGTCGCGCCAAGGTGTCAAGCTGGGCGGAGTGGTTCAAGGCGGCCGGCGTCGAGCGCGTGGATGTCAGTCGCGGGCTGCGGTTTAACAGTGCCGATCACGCGCTCGATGCCGCGGGCGAAGGTGCAGGCGTGCTGCTTGCACACGATGTGCTGGCCTATGACGACCTGCGCACAGGGCGGCTTGTCATAGCAGTCAAGTTTGCCCTGCGCTCGGAGCGGGCCTATCACTTCGTCTGTCCAAGGAGCCGAAGGGAGCACGCGAATGTGCAGGCTTTCCGCACGTGGATCAGACAAGAGGTGGCTGCGCTCGAATGGAATCACATGCACTCGGTGGCGCGCGCGGCACCGCCAGGTGCCGCTGCCGCAACAGCATCGATGCGTGGCCGCCGAATGAAATAGCAAACAATGATGAGCGGCAATTGAACCGGCGTAGTGTTCTCGGTATGAGCATGATGACAGCGGGGGGAATTTACGCCTCGCAGGCACGCGTTTTTGCTCAGTCCTCCCCTCCAAAAACAGAAATGGACGCACTCAGCGCCTATATGAGCGCCGCGACAGATCGGGAGCTACCCGCCGACGTCGCGGAGCACGCGAAGTACCATCTGCTCGACACGCTGGCAGCCATGATCTCGGGGTCGCAGCTGCTGCCTGGGCAGGCGGCGCTGCGTTATGTGAGTGCGCACGCCGGAAAGGGGGAGGCGACCGTGGTGGGCGCGCGGCTCACGGCTGCGGCCGGGGACGCCGCGCTCGCAAACGGGGTGATGGCGCATGCTGACGAGACCGACGATTCGCACAACGCGTCACGCTCGCATCCGGGCTGCGCCGTCGTGCCTTCGGCGCTTGCGGCCGGCGAGGAGCTCGGTATTGATGGCGCGCGCTTTCTGCGCGCCGTGACGCTCGGCTATGACATCGGAACGCGCGTCGTCATGGCCATGGGCGGTGCTGATTTCAGCTACGAAAGCAGCCTGAGCACCCACAGCATCGCCGGGACTTTCGGGGCGGCGGCCGCTGCGGCTTGCGCGGCCGCTCTCGACATCCGGCAGATGCGCTGGGTGCTCGACTACACGGCGCAGCAGTCCTCGGGCATCATCGCGTGGAGACGCGATACGGACCATGTCGAGAAAGCGTTTGTTTTCGGCGGAATGCCGGCGCGCAATGGGGTCGCCTCCGCGCTGCTGGTGCGATCCGGCTGGAACGGTCTCGACGACATCTTCTCCGGGCCGGACAATTTCTTCCTAGCCTACGCGCCCAAGGCGCAGCCCGAACGACTCATAGAAAAGCTCGGCGAACGCTATGAGATTACCCAGACCGACATCAAGAAATGGACGGTCGGCTCGCCTATCCAAGCACCGCTCGACGCAATCCAAGCCATACATCGCAAGCAGCCCTTTGAGGCTGATGACGTGGAGAGCGTTACGGTTCGGCTCGCGCCCTCGGTGGCAAGGGTCGTGGATAGCCGCGAGATGCCCGACATCTGCCTCCAACACATGATCGCCGTGATGCTTCTGGACAAGACGGTCTCGTTCCGAGCTGCGCACGACAAGGCGCGGATGCAACAGCCGGCCGTGCTTCGTGAGCGCGCTAAAGTAACGCTTGTCTGCGACGAGGAGCTTTCAAAGCTTCTGCCGGTCCGTATCACCCTGGTCGAGATCGAGCTCAAGGACGGAAGGCGTCTCTCGGAACGCGTGGCCGCAGTGCGGGGTACGCCGCGAAATCCGATGACGCGTGGCGAAGTCATGGACAAGGCGCGCGATCTGATCAGTCCCGTGCTCGGACGCGAAACATCTGCCAGACTCATCGAAACAATCTTCAAGATCGAGCACGTGCAGGACATCCGCAGCTTGCGGCCCCTGCTGCAACCCGGCTGATATCTCCTGGGAGTCGAAAACGGTATGTTCGCGCGTACAAGTCGGCTGCTGGAAGCCGACTTGTACCGCCAACCCACGCTACAAGAACGTTGTTTCGGATCCATTACAGATGGCCAAAGAGGACCGGGCGAAGAACTTCAGCAAAAATTTCGCCGTAGACGCGATTCCCGTCGATGTTGAGATGGCCGCCGCCGAGAGTGGGGCCAAAGCCATGAAGCCTCGCTACCCCCGCAGGACCCACTTTCTCCACGATGCGCTGGTCGAGATCTACGAACTGCAGGTCGGCTCGCTCGATCCTCGCGCGAATTGCCTCGATCAGGACCGAACGCTTGCTTGCAAGGGATGGGCATCGCGCCTCGATGTCCCATGCCGCAACAAAGGTCGGAATGTCACGGGATTGGCGGAAGACGGCCAGGTCGCGGATGAACGCGTCGGCCAGAGCATTCGCCTGAGAGGGCGTACCGTCGCGCCACAACGCGAGTTGGTCATCCAGGAGAGTGGACGCGCAGCTCCAGCTGGGCTGCGCTCTGTGCGCGGGCACGGGTGCCGGCTCGAACCACTCGGCCAGCAACCCGCTGTTCTTGCGTGCGTTGATGATGCGCGCCGCCTGACTGTGGTCGAGCAACCAGTAGTAGACGCGACCGGCCAGCGATGTGCGAAATCGGTAACCGCTGCTGTTGCGAAAGCCATAGGACAGCCGGAACTCGCCGTTGCTGTCACGGCGGTAGCCCGTGAACTCGGAATCGTCCGTTGTGCTGGGCGAGAGGAAATTATCAACATACAGCATGACCACGGCTGCGTCGGCGCCAAGGCGGCGGCCTTCCGAGCGCAGACGCGCTACTTCGACCGCCGGCCTTGCGCCGGCCAGACCAAGGTTGACGATTTCCGTGCCGGGGTGCTCACCCGCGAGGATTCTTTCGGCTACCGCTACCGCCGTCTCTGATTCATCCACCTGCAGCGCTTCGATGAATGAATCGCCTATGATGACCGCGCGTGGTGCGCCATCGTGATCGAGATTGCGATTGCGATCGCGCAGGCCGAGGTTTGAAGTTCTTATCAGCGTGCGGTGCTCGGTGAGCCACAATCCGGAAACATTGGCGCGGTGGCGATAGCCGGTATCAGAGTCCGGGCCGTAAAGCGAAACCGGTGGAACCGGCAGTACCCATCGCAGCGGCGTTGCGGCAATGAATACGAACAGCAGCTCCACCGCGGCGGTTGCGACGACGATCCCCGCCAACAATTTCGCTGTCCGCAAGCCAATATTCCGCCACATGGATCAGAACCGGAAATAGATGAATGGATTGTCCTGCACCTTCGGGAGCAGCAGCAGCCATATTGCAGTTCCGGCGAAGAGCATCCGCAGGAACGTACCGTCAAGGCGGCATACGACCACGGCCGCCTGCAGGTTTGTCGCCTGCGCCTCCAGCCAGTGCAGCGCAAGCAGCGCGATGCAGCCGGTCACGATCAGGAGCTCGCTCATTGCATCAGAGGGCAGTTGCCAGCTGGAGGCCAACTGCTGTGGAATAGCCGGAAACCCGCCGCGCAACGAGAACATGGTCGCCAAATAGTCGAATGCGTAACCCAGACTTGGCGAGCGAAAAAAGGGCGCCGTCGTCACGTAGAAGGCAAAGGTAACAGCCCAACCGATCAGCGCCGGCGGCGGCCGAAAGTACCTCGACCACATTGTAGCAACCGCAATCGCAACGCCCTGCAGCGCGCCCCAGACAACGAAGGTAAAGTTCGCTCCGTGCCACAGCCCGCACAATGTCATAGTCAGCACCATAGCGAAAAAGTGCCGGGGAACCCGGTAGCGCCGGGATGCAAACCTCGCATCCGCGAGGGGGACGAACACGTAGTCGCGCAGGTAGCGGGTAAGCGTCATGTGCCAGCGTTGCCATAACTGGGTGATGCCGGTCGCGAGGAAGGGAGTCGCGAAGTTCCTGGGAAGGCGCATTCCAAAGAGATAGGCAGAACCGATGGCGATGTCGGAATATCCCGAAAAATCGAAATAGACCTGGAACGTAAACAGCCATGCGCCGAGCCAGGCCGCGGCGGAACCGGCGGGACCATCGCGAAAGATCGCATCGACAATTGAAGCAATCGAGTCGGCAAGCACCACCTTCTTGATGAGGCCGAGGAGGCACAGCCCCAATCCCAACCCGATGAAGCGCGATCGTACCAGGAGCTTGCCATCGAACAGCCGATGCACTTGCGGCCCGAGTTGGCGCCAGCGTGTGATCGGGCCAGCGACCAGCTGGCTGAAGAACAGTTTGAACAGGGCAAAGCGCGCCAGGGATCGAAATGGCTGCGCGCGGCCGCGGGAAATGTCGATCAGGAATGCGGAGAGCTGAAAGATGTAAAAGGAAATTCCAAGCGGAATGACGATGTCCTGGGTGAACACGTCGAACCCGACCGCGGTCGCCAGAAACACTCGATATTTGAAATAAGCAAGACAGCCAAAATCGACGAGGAGGGCAAGGTAGAGCCATCGCCTGTTCCGCTCGATCAGGAACTGGAACCCGTAGTTGGACAGGATGATGATGGCGGCAAGGACGCTGTCGCGCACGCCGGCAGCCGCATAAAAGACAATGCTGGCAGCCAGCAGTATCCAGCCCCGCCACGGCAACAGCAGGAATGCGAGCCACACCAAGCCCAGAAAAAATGCGAAATAAAGGCTATCGTATCTCACAACGGCGCAGATCGAGCATGAAGGCAGGCATAATCAGGAACGGCTGCATGGTTGCGGGTTCAAATTCCAACCCAAATGGCGGCCACCCAGCCGTCAGTGAGCACGCGAGCAGCTGCCTCGACCCTCCGCGGATCTGGCGATACAACACAGCACGTTGGGGATAATCCGGTCAGGTCCATGTGCGGTATTGCGGGGATGATCGATTGGCGCGCGATGACCAGCGCCGATGAATTGCGCGCCATTGGCGAAGGCATGAACGAGACGCTGCGTCACCGCGGCCCCGACGCTGGGGGCGTATGGGTGGAGGCCGAGGCGGGGGCAGTACTTGCGCAGCGTCGTCTCGCCATCATCGATCTCAGTCCGGGCGGCGCGCAGCCGATGCATTCGGCCGACAGCCGCTACGTCATAACCTTCAACGGCGAAATCTACAATTATGGCGACGTCCGCCGGGAACTCGGCGCCGCGGGGCATGCCGTTCGCGGCGATTCCGATACCGAGGTGCTGCTGGAGGCCTGCGCGCTCTGGGGCGTGGAAGCGGCGATCGAACGCGCCATAGGAATGTTTGCCTTCGCGCTTTGGGATCGCAGAATGAAGACCCTGGTTCTGGCGCGGGATCGGCTCGGCATCAAGCCGCTCTACTATGCCGCGACGCCGGAGCGGGTGCTGTTCGCTTCGCAGCTCAAGGCCTTTCGCGCCGTGCCGCGATGGAAGCCGACGATCGATGATGATGCGGTCGTGGGCTATTTGCGTCACGCCTACATCGCGCAGCCGCGCACGATCTATCGCGAAGCGTCAAAACTTGCCCCCGGGCACGTTTTGACGCTGCGGCAAGGATCGCGGGCGCCTTCGAAATGTTATTGGGATCTGCGTAGTGTCGCGGTATCGGGTCTGCGGCGCAACGATCCTGCGCCCGACGGGCACGAAGCTGTCGAGCGGTTTGACACGCTGTTGCGCGATGCCGTCAAGCTGCGGATGATCTCCGATGTCCCGCTGGGCGCGTTCCTGTCGGGCGGCATCGATTCGTCGACAGTCGTGGCGCTGATGCAGGCGCAAAGCTCGCGCCCGGTGAAAACGTTCTCCATCGGTTTTCACGAGAGCGGGTATGACGAGGCCGAGTGCGCGAAAAAAGTAGCCGCCCATCTGGGCACCGATCACACCGAATTCTACGTCGAGCCTCGCCACGCCCTCGAGGTCATCCCGCAGATCCCCGAGTGGTTCGACGAGCCGTTCGCGGACTCCTCGCAAGTCCCGACCTATCTCGTTTCCGAGCTCACTCGCAAACATGTGACGGTAGCGCTGTCGGGCGATGGCGGGGACGAATTGTTCGCGGGCTATAACCGCTACCGTTGGGGAGCGCGGCTGGCGCAGGCGATGGGCCATATGCCCGGCCAACTGCGCGCTGCATCCGCGGCGGCATTGCGGACGTTCGCGCCCGAGACCTGGAACCGATTGTTTGCCGTCATACCCGCTGCGTGGCGACCGGCCTTGCCTGGCGACAAGTTGCACAAGCTCGCAACGCTTTTCGATGATCCCTCGCCGGAGGCCATCTACCGCCGCCTGGTGAGCCAGTGGCAACGCCCCGAGGAGATCGCCGCTGCAGGCCGGGAGCCGCATGGGCCCCTGTGGGATACAACCATCGCAAAAGACTTTCCGCAGCTCGTCCCGCGCATGCAGTTTCTGGATATGATAGGCTATCTGCCTGACGACATTCTGACCAAGGTGGACCGCGCCACCATGGCCGTGGGGCTCGAGGGCAGGGTGCCGCTCCTCGATCATCGCGTCGTGGCCTACGCCTGGAGCCTGCCGCAGGAATTCAAGATCCGCAGCGGCGAAAGCAAATGGCTGCTGCGCAGGATACTTGATCGTTACGTGCCCAAGCATTTGATCGACCGGCCCAAGATGGGTTTCGGCGTGCCCATCCATGCCTGGCTGCGCGGGCCGTTGCGGGATTGGGCGGAGGAGCTTTTGGCCCCTGCACGTCTCGCCTCCTATGGGTTCGTCCGCGTGGAGCCGGTGCGCCGGGCGTGGCAGCAGCATCTCGAGGGAAGCTGCAATTGGCAGTATCCATTGTGGACCGTGCTCATGCTGCAGGTGTGGCGCGCGAGGTGGGCGTGAAGCCGCGGCCGGGCAGGCTTCTCTGTGTGACAACAGATCTTGGCGTCGGCGGTGCTGAGGCCATGCTGACGCGGCTTGTCACCGCCAAGCCCGGCATTGCGGACGAAGTGATTGTCGTGAGCCTGCGGCCGGAAAACGACTATGTCGAGCGGTTGCGGGCGGCGGGAGTAACGGTCGTGCAACTCGACTTCCGCAGCGCGACGGGGATCGCCTCGGGTCTGCTGCAGCTGGCGAAGCTGATCGCTGATCGTTGCCCGGACATCGTGCAGGGATGGATGTATCACGGCGACCTCGCAGCGCTTATCGCGCTTGCGCTCTCCGGCCGCCGTGGCCGGACGCGGCTCGTGTGGGGCGTCCGGTGCTCGGACATGGACCTGCGTCGATATGGGCTTCGATTGCGCGCGGTGGTGAAGACCTGCACGCTCTTGTCGCGCTGGCCGGACGCCGTGACGGCGAATTCTGCCCGGGGTCTAAAATTCCATCTGGAGCTCGGGTATCGCCCCCGCTGCGCAGAGGTCATCCCCAATGGGATCGATGTGGATGAGTTCAGGCCCGACCTGGTTGCTCGCAAAGCTGTGCGCCGCGAGCTCGGCATCGACGATGAAACCACTGTGATCGCGCATGTCGCGCGCGTCGATCCCATGAAAGACCACAGCACTTTCCTGGCTGCCATGGCAAAGCTACCGCATTTGCATGCCTTGCTTATCGGAGCCGGCACCGAGAGCTTGGCGGGATCGCGCAATGTCTTCCGACTCGGACGTCGGCGCGACGTAGCACGTTTGTTGACCGCGGCCGATTTCATCGTCTCGAGCTCCCGCTTCGGGGAAGGTTTTTCGAATGCCATCGCGGAGGGCATGGCCTGTGGATTGCCCGGAATCGTGACCGATGTCGGTGATGCCAGGCTGATTGTGGGCGGGACGGGCATGGTTGTGCCATCTGCCGACGCGCAGGCCATGGCGGCGGCGATCCAGACGCTCGCGCAGGAGCCGATACCGGCACGCGCTGCACGCAGCGCCGAGGCGCGCATGCGTATTGTGGAAAACTTTGCGTTGCCGATCGCGGTTCAGCACTTCGCCGCACTTTATGCTTCGCTGGAAACAGCGTGAGGCGGGAGGGCGGTTTCTGGCGTGAACTTAGGTTCGATGCTTCAAATGTCGCATCCGATGTGGCAAGAGGATGCGACAGGGAATGTTCGGCGGATGAACCACGCGGAAGCCTTTTTTGCAGCGGCAGGCCAGATTTGCCGCGACATCTCGGTTGCTTCGATCGAGTCTCTCGCCTCCGAGCTCGACGAGCTGAGGGACCGTGGAGGACGCTTGTTCCTGATCGGCGTCGGCGGCAGCGCCGCCAATTGCAGCCATGCGGTCAACGACTTTCGCAAGCTCTGCGGAATCGAGACCTATAGTCCGGTCGATAACGTTTCGGAGCTCACGGCGCGCACCAACGATGAAGGCTGGGATACCGTGTTTGCGGCGTGGCTCGAAACGAGTCATCTCAACGCCAAGGACGCCATTCTGGTATATTCCGTGGGCGGCGGCGACGCGGAGCGCAACATCAGCGCCAATATCGTGAAGGCGATCGATCTCGCCAAGACGCGTTCCGCGAAGGTGTTCGGCATCGTCGGCCGAGACAGCGGATACACAGCCATGCACGGCAATACGGTCGTGGTAATTCCGCAGGTCAATCCGAGCTGGGTGACGCCACTGTCGGAAGCGTTTCAGGCTGTGGTGTGGCACTGCCTTGTGAGCCATCCAGTCTTGCAGCGCAGGCAGACGAAGTGGTAAGCCGTGCGCGCGGGTTGAGGCCGGCCGTCTTTCTTGATCGGGACGGCGTCATCGTCATTCCGCAATTCCGCGATCGGCGCAGTTTCGCGCCCCGTCGGCTCGAGGACTTTAAGCTCTACCCTGAGGCGGCGTCCAGTCTGAGCAGACTCAAGCGGGAGGGGTTTCTCTTGGCAGTCGTGACCAACCAGCCGGACGTGGGGCACGGGCTGATCCTCCGGTCGGAAGTGGAGGCGATGCACCAGATCCTGCGGCGGGAGCTGCCGATCGATGCCATCGAGGCTTGCTTCCATCGGCAAGACCAGCATTGCGACTGCCGCAAGCCCAAGCCGGGCATGATCCTGGCGGCGGCCACCGAGCTCGGAATCGACCTCGCGAAGAGCTTCATGGTCGGTGATCGCGGAAGCGATGTTGCTGCCGGCCGTGCGGCAGGTTGCGCCACCATTTTCATCGACCTCGGCTATGGCGAGCCTGCGCCCGATGCTCCCGACTATGTGGTGCGTTCCGTGGCGGAGGCGGCTGAGGTCATCATCAAAACCACTGCAACAGCACAGGGGGCAGCATGAGCCGCATCATCGATCTCAAGGTCAAGATCTTTGCCGACGGCGCTGACTTTGATGGCATTGTCAAGATGTCGCGCAATCCCGCCATCAAGGGGTTCACCACCAATCCGACGCTCATGCGCAAGGCGGGTGTGAGCGATTACGAAGCCTTCGCGCGCAAGGTGCTGGGGACGATCACGGATCGCCCGGTGTCGTTCGAGGTATTTGCCGATGACTTCGTTAGCATGGCCGAGCAAGCGCGCGCGATCTCCACCTGGGGATCCAACGTGAACGTCAAAATCCCGGTCACCAACACGAAGGGACAGTCATCGAACGAGCTGATCCGGGCGCTGTCCTCCGAGGGCGTGATGCTCAACGTGACCGCAATCTTCACCCTCGATCAGGTCCGCGCCATCGTGAATGCGCTCGACCCTGCAACGCCGGCGATCATCTCGGTTTTCGCCGGGCGAATTGCCGACACCGGCGTCGATCCGATTCCACACATGGCAGCGGCCAAAAAGCTCCTGGCGTCGCGCCCGAAAGCGGAGCTGCTATGGGCGAGTACGCGCGAATTGTTGAACATCTTCCACGCGGAAGAGAGCGGCTGCGACATCGTCACGGTGCCCAACGAGCTCTTGGCCAAGCTGGACCTTGTCGGCAAGGACCTTCTCGAGTACTCGCGGGAAACGGTGCAGCTGTTTTATCGCGACGCAACGGCGGCGGCATATCAGATCAGGACGAAGCGGGTAGCCGCCGAGTAATCCAGCAGCGCGCGTCACGGTAGGGCAGCGTCAGAATCAGAGCTCAAGCGGGCGACACTTGTGTCGCTTGCGGCTCAACTCCGCTCGACAGTTTCTGGGTGTCGGACCGCGTCCGCATGCGCTGTTCGCTCCAGCGCGCCAGCGGGATTGCGGCCAATACGATCAGCACCGGCTCGAGCGGCAGCCGGTATTTCGGGCTCGCGACCGGCCCGTTGAGCAGCAGAAAATAAGCGATCAGGAGGCCGGCAAAAGCAGACGCCCACGGTTTGCTGCGAGCGAGCATGATGAATCCGATACTCTCAAGGACCAGAAACGGCAGCATGGCCGCGATACCGAGCACAACCAGCACCTCATAGAGTCCCACACGCGCAAACAGATACGCGTGCGCTCTCTCCCAGAGAGTCCGTCCAGTCATGGCGTAGAAGCTCGGCCGGGGCAGTGCGCGCACGCGCGGGTCCGCGATCAAGGCAGGGGCAGCCAGATTGACCATCATGCCCTCGATCCAGCTCTCGACAATCGCCCTGAGGGGCAGTCGCGCCAGTTGCTGCCGCGCAAGCTCGACCTTGATCGAGGCGCGCGCAAACGGATTGTTCTGGGTCTCCGATTCGGTCGCCGCAAGTCGTTGCTCGTAGAGTTCCTGCATGTTGCGCACGCTGGCCTCGTAGGGCGTTCCGTCGGCGCGCTGCTTCGCCAGCGGCACAATCCAGAAGGCGAGGTGATCCCCTGCCTGTGAGGTCAGATTGAAGCTGCCGTAATGAGCGACGTTGCGCAGCAAGATCGGAGCGATCGGGGCCGCCGCTGCTGTTGCAAACAATGCCGCAGTGATGCAGGCGCGGCCAAATCTGCGGGACCTGATGATCGCGACCGTAAAGACCAGAGGCGTGGCTGCGATGAGAAGAGGTGCGATCCACGGCCGTGTCGCAAGCGCCAGTCCGCCTGCGAAACCCGCCAGAGCCGCAGCGCCCATAGCGGCGCGCAGCAGAAAATGTGCGCCGGTGAGCAGCATCAGCGTGAAGAAGAAAAGAAACACCGTGTCGGTGAGAAGCTGGGTGCTGAAGACCACGAGTGTCATCGAGAGAGCGGCCAAGACGCCCGCAATGAGACCCGTGAGCGGGGAAACGAGCGTTCCGAGAGCAGCAATCAGGGTGCAACTACCGGCGTCGAGGACGGCCTGAGCCGCAGCGGCCATTCTCGGCGCGCTGCCGAAGACGCTTTGAATGCCCGCAAGCAGCAGCGGATAGAGCGGCATGCGATCGGTCATGGATGACAACGTCGCCCCAAACGCGCCATGCTTAGCCAGCGCCGTGCCCAACATCCAATAGGCGAAAGCATCAGGCTCTGCGAAGAACGAATTGTCGCCGCTGAGCAGCGCAAGATTGCTCAGCCGAACAATGAGCGAGAGCAGGAAGACCACTACGAGAGGGTGGGCGCGCGCGCGTTGCCAAAACAGCATCTGGACAAGATTTTATCCGCGTATCGGAAGAAGCCAACCGCGGCAGGAGGGAAGCGGCGGCTGCCGCGGCGAGCCGCTATCCGCGCGCCTGTTCCGCCTGTGCGGCAATCGACGTCAGTTGATCGGCAAGGGAACGGGCAACACTGGGCGGCATCTTGACGCGAATGGCGACGAGGGTGGGAGAGTGCCAGTCATCGAGCACGTGCAGGGTGACTTCAACATCTCCGCCGGAGGCTCGCGCGGAGGCGGATTCTGCTGGCCCCAGTTCGTGTGGCGGAAGCCCTTTGAAAATGATGCTCACAGCATGCCCTTACGATTGCACCCGTGCCCTGAGGGCCGGTCGCTATGCATGCGAGCCGGATTCGAGCAGCAAAAACGCTGCCTCTCCGTCCGCATTCCACCTGGTCGCCTAGCATCCACCCGGCAACTGGTCTAGTGTCGCGGCGCCAATCACGAGGTGAGCGGTGCCTGAAGCGGACATTGAAGGAAATCGCTATTTTGCCGACCAGGTGCAGCAGGCGCCAGGGTTCTTTCTCAAGGGCTCGCACCAGCTCGACTGGGGCATGAAGAACCGCTTGGCACGCGTGTTCAATCCGCGCTCAGGTCGTACTGTGATGCTCGCCATCGACCACGGCTACTTTCAGGGGCCAACCACCGGTCTTGAACGCATCGACCTTTCGATTGTCCCCTTGTTGCCGTCGTGCGACGCGCTGTTCTGCACGCGCGGAATCCTGCGCAGCGTTATTCCTGCAGAAACAGGAAAGCCGATGGTGCTGCGAGCGAGCGGCGGGCCGAGCATCCTGCGCGAGGATCTATCCGACGAGCAGATCGCAATGGATATGGAGGATGCAGTGCGGCTCAATGCCGCCGGCATCGGCATCCAGGTCTTCATCGGTGGCGAGTTCGAGAGCCGCTCTGTCCACAACATGACCAAGCTGGTCGATGCCGGCGTGCGCGTCGGCATGCCGGTCATGGGCGTTACCGCCGTGGGCAAGAACATGGTGCGGGACGCAAGATATTTCCGGCTCGCGTGCCGCATCATTGCCGAGCTCGGCGCCCAATACGTCAAGACGTACTACGTCGAGGAGGGGTTTGAGACGGTCACCGCCTCCTGCCCGGTGCCCATTGTCATGGCGGGGGGCAAGAAGCTGCCTGAGCTCGATGCCCTGACGATGGCCTACAATGCGGTCCGGCAAGGCGCGGCGGGCGTCGACATGGGGCGGAATATCTTCCAGTCCGACGATCCGAAGGCAATGATCGCCGCGGTCCACGCGGTGGTACACGAGAATCTCAAGCCGGCACGCGCGTTCGATATGTTGCAAACTCTACAGTCGAAGAGCAGCTGTCAATCCGCACAACGATGAGCGTCCATTACGACGCGGACTGATGGTGTGCTTGCAGGCCAGGCACCTCTGTTTTCAGGAAGTCCACCAGGGCTCTCGCCCAGGCCCGATGTCCGTCAAAGTTCAAGTGTCCCGCACCGCGATGGACCCCAAACCCGTGCAACGCGCCCAGATCTCGCAGGCCCGAAGCGGCGGCAACCATGGCCGTCCAGTCCAGCAACCTCATGCCGCGATTGCTGAACTCTGCGTCCATCGCGGACATCAACTCTGCGCGGTGCCGTTCGGCGGAAGGGCAGTCCTGCGGCGGCAAAGGTATGTCGCGCACGGCGTACAGGACCTCGACGCCGTGCGCCTTTGTGCTCTCTGAGAACTCCTGCAGGAACTGGGTTGTAGCGGCCCATTCCGGCGCGGGTTGATGGTTTAGCCACAACGCGATGTGCGGCTGGAGCGCAGCATCTGCTGCGGTACAGAGCGCTGCGTGATTGGGCACTGCGGATGGCTGGGCCGGCCGCGAGGGCGGCTGGGCTGCCGAGAGGCCCAGGATCTGCCCGGGCTCCTTGCCACGCAGATAGAACATGCGGAAGAGGGGCGAGTGCTGATAGAGCGCAACGAACGATCGCCCCCACAGATCGTCGGCGTGACGCTGGGAGAACCGCTGGCGGAAGGCATATCCGCGCACGAGATGGCCGTCGCTGGAGGCGACGTAGCCCGGGTTCTGACTGTCGTCGAGCAGCGCGCCGGTCCAGAAACTGCTGCCCGTGCTGTTGGCCACGACCACATCGAGGTTCAAGGCATATCCGCGCTTTTCCAACCGGAGCAGCTGCCGTATCGGGCTCGGTCCTGCGACCGCGAGATTGATGAGCTCGATGTTGTAGCCCTCGCTGCGCAGCCTGTGCTCGGCAAGGGCGCCGAACGTCGCTTCCTGGCTGACCTGCGCGCCCTCCACCATGGAGTCGCCGAGAAGGCCGACGCGAACGGTCCCCTTCGGCTTGACTACTGTGCGCTCCACGTCACGCAAGCCGAGGGAGTTGACGCGAATGCGCGCGCGATGTTCACGCGACCAGATGCCCACCGCTCCGGGAGTGGAGTCGAAGCCGAACTCGTGATCGGGCTGCCCGAGAATGGGCTCAACGACCGGTAAGATCCGCCATAGCGGCGTCCATTCGATAAGGCGCAGGCCGGAGTCGAACAGCAGAAGCGACAGCACACAGCCGAGAAGGAAAGGCGCCACGGTCGAGCGCCTCAGGCGGCGCGGATCACGCGGCATCGGTCGCTCAGCAAGAGCGGATGCGGTTGTGCGGGCGGGAGTCAAAGCTGAGGTGGCATGCCAAGCAGTGTTCGACGCAGGAGTAACGCACCGCCTGCGTTCTTGCAATCACGCCGGAAAAATTGCATTGATGCGGGAGCCGCATGACCCGGGAGAATGTACGTTCTCCGGGCGTCTCATCACTCACGCGGCACGCTAGTTCAATCGACGCGAGCTCCTGCGTGAAATCGAACCCTACCGAGTCCGAGATCCGTGATTGGTGCGTAGCGTATCTCGCCAAGAGCTTGAAGCTGTCGGCGGAACGCATCGATCCCCAGGCGAAATTTGCCAGGTTGGGGATGGATTCCGCAGCCTCTGTGTTCCTCGTTGCGGAGCTGGAGGACTGGCTCGGGCTCGATCTCAGCGTCGAGCTCATATTCGAGCATCAAACACCGGCCGCACTGGCCCGCTATCTGGCTGAGTGTTGCGCGGGGCAAAAGAGCGCGACCAGTTGAACGATCTGCATGCTGGATAGGCGTCGGCTGCCTTTTACCTCTCTCGTCGAGTTGCTCGGCCGCCGTGCAGCCGAGCAGGCCGACGAGCGCGGCTACGTGTTTCTGTCGGATAGGGGTGAGGAAGAAGCGGCCTTGACCTTCGGCGAGCTGCAACGCCGCGCCGGCGCGGTCGCCACAGGTCTGCTTCAAAGCAGCAATCCCGGCGATCGAGCGCTGCTGCTGTTCGGACCGGGACTGGACTTCATCATCGCGTATTTCGGCTGCGTTCTTGCCGGCGTGATCCCGGTGCCAATGATGTTGCCTCGACGCAACAGCTCGCTCGATTCGAGCGCGAGCATTGTTGCCAACTGCACTCCTCGCTTTGTCATGACAAACGCGCGGGTGCGCACCGCCAGGCCAGATCTGGAAGATCGCTTTAGTCGGCTACAGATGCAGTGGTTCACTGTGGATGAGGCGGTAGCGCCATCGGGCGAAGCGGAGCGGGAGATGCCGATGCCTCGTCCCGATGATATTGCCTTCCTGCAATACACATCAGGTTCGACCTCGGATCCCAAGGGGGTCATGGTCACGCACGGCAATCTGATTGAAAATCTGGAAATGCTTCGGCTGGTCCTGGGCAACACTCGGCGGTCGACTTATGCGAGCTGGGTTCCGCTGTATCACGACATGGGCCTCATTGCGAACGTTCTGCAGTCCCTGTACCTCGGTTCGCTCTGTGTCTTGATGGCACCGTTGACATTCATGCAGCGGCCTCTCAGCTGGCTGCGCGCCATTCATCAGTATCGGGCCGAATTGGCAGGAGCACCGAATTTTGCTTTCGATCTATGCGTTCAGCGATTTCGCCCCGATCAAATGCAGGGGGTCGATCTGTCATGCTGGAAGGTGGCTTTCAACGGCGCTGAACCGATACGGGCCGATACTATCGAACGCTTTACCGCGACGTTCCGCCCCTATGGATTCGATCCCGGTGCGATGCATCCACAGTACGGAATGGCCGAAGCGACCGTCTTTGTCTCGTCAGGGCACAGAGCCGACGGCACAGTGATCCGCCCCATCAGCGTCGATGCGTTCAGACGCCATCAGATTGCAGCCCCTGCCGGCAGGGACGACACGATTCGGGTGGTCGGCTGCGGAAAGAACGTCCCCGGGCAACGGATCGCCATCGTGGATACGCAGACGGGATGTCGGTTGCCACCGGATTGCATCGGCGAAGTGTGGCTCAGCGGTCCGCATATCTGCAAAGGCTATTGGCGAAATCCGGAGGCCACCAGGGAAACCTTCGAGGCGCGCATCGAGGGCGAAGAGGACAGCGAGCCTTGGCTGCGCACCGGCGATCTCGGCTTCCTGGATGCGGCCGGAGAGCTGTTCATCACCGGCCGCCACAAGGACATGATGATTGTGCGTGGCATGAATTACTATCCCCAGGATATCGAGAGGACGGTTTACGACAGCCATCCGGCCTTGCGCCGGCACTGCGGAGCCGCCTTCTCGGTGCTCACCGACAGCGGAGAGAAAGTCGTGCTGGTACAGGAGGTAGAACGCACCCATCGGCGCTTACTCGACATCGAGGAGATCATTGCGTGCATCCGGGAGGCGGTCGCGAATGAACACGAGATCGCGCTCGACACGATTGTGCTGATTCGCCCCGGCACAATTCCGAAGACCACTAGCGGAAAGATTCAGCGCAGTCTCGCTCGGCAGATGTGGTTGCAGAATTCACTCGAGCCGATCGACGTAGCGCAGATTTGGGCGTAGATAGAGACACGCAAACGAGCTCATCTTGAAATCGAGACTTAGCGAGTCGGACATCATCGGCGTCGAGCTCATTTTCGACCATCAAACACCGGCCGTACTGGCCGGCTATCCGGTGGCGACTTGCGCTGCCCAGAAAACTGCGATCAGCTGAACGATTGGCATGCTGGATAAGCGTCGCCTGCCCTTTGGCTCCCTTGTTGATTTGCTCGGTCATCGCGCCGCCGAGCAGCGCGACGAGCGCGCCTATGTGTTTCTGTCTGACAAGGGAGATGAAGAAGCGGCCTTGACATTCGGCGAGCTGCAACGATGCGCGGGCGCGGTGGCTGCACGCCTTCGACAAGGCAGCGCTCCGGGCGATCGTGCGCTCTTGCTGTTCGGGCCGGGGCTGGATTTCATCATCGCATATTTCGGGTGTGTCCTCGCAGGCCTGATCCCGGTTCCGATGATGCTGCCTCGGCGCAACAGCTCGCTCGATTCAAGCGCTACCATCGTTGCCAGCTGCGCCCCACGCTTTCTTATGACAAGTGCGCGGGTGCGCACCGCCAGGCCGGACGTGATCGAGCGATTCAGTGGACCACAGATGCAATGGTTCACGGTGGATCAGGCGGAGCAATCAGGCGAAGCGGGGCATGGCCTGCCGATGCCCAGCCCCGATGATATCGCTTTCCTGCAATACACGTCAGGCTCGACCTCGGATCCCAAGGGAGTCATGGTCACCCACGGAAATCTGATCGAAAACCTGGAAATGATTCGGCTAACGCTGGGCAACACCCGACGGTCGACCTATGCGAGCTGGGTCCCGTTGTATCACGACATGGGACTCATCCTGAACGTTCTGCAGTCACTGTACCTCGGTTCGCTCTGCGTGCTGCTGGCACCGGTAACATTCATTCAGCGGCCTCTGAGCTGGCTGCGCGCCATTCATCAGTATCGGGCTGAAGTCACCGCAGCGCCGAATTTCGCTTTCGATCTGTGCGTCCAGCGATTTCGCGCCGATCAAATGCAGGGTATCGATCTGTCATGCTGGAAGCTGGCCATCAATGCCGCTGAACCGGTACGGGCTGACACGATCGAGCGGTTTACCACCACCTTCAGCGCCTATGGCTTCGACCCGCATGCCATGCGGCCGCTTTACGGCATGGCCGAAGCTACCTTGCTGATCTCGTCAACCCGCAGAGGCGCAAACACGGTGATCCGCCCGGTCAGTATGGATGCGTTCCGGCGTAATGAGATTGCAGCGCCTGCCGGCGCGGAGGATACACAGCGGGTAGTCGGCTGCGGGGAAAACATTGTCGGGCAGCGGATTGCAATCGTGGATCCGCAGACGCGACGTCGCCTGCCTCCAGACCGCATCGGTGAGGTCTGGGTGGGCGGTACCCACATATGCAAGGGGTATTGGCGAAATCCGGAGGCCACCAGGGCGACGTTTGAAGCGCGCATCGAGGGCGATGACGACAACGAGTTCTGGTTGCGCACCGGCGATCTCGGCTTCCTGGATGCGGCCGGAGAGCTGTTCATCACCGGCCGCCACAAGGACATGATCATAGTGCGCGGGATGAACTACTACCCACAGGACATCGAGAATACCGTCTACGACAGCCATCCCGCGTTGCGCCGGCACTGTGGCGCCGCCTTCTCGGTGCTCACCGACAGCGGAGAGAAAATCGTCCTGGTACAGGAGGTGGAACGCACCCATCGGCGTGACCTCGACCTCGATGAGGTCGCTGCGTGCATCCGCGAAGCGGTGGCGAATGAACACGAGATCGCGCTCGACACGATCGTGCTCATTCGCCCCGGCGCAATTCCGAAGACGACGAGCGGAAAGATTCAGCGCAGTCTCGCCCGGCAGATATGGTTGCAGAATTCGTTCGAGCCGATCGACGCAACGCAGATCTAGGGCGTAATGGCGTTCAATTCGCTCGCCTATGCACTTTTGCTGGCGTGCAGCGTCGCCTGGGTGGCGAGGGGTCCCCGTCCGGCGCTGATGCTGATCATTGCGAGCCTTGTGTTTTACGCCGCGGCCGGCCTGTTCGACATGACTGTGTTCCTGGCTGCGGTCGTGCTGAACTGGCTCATTCAGGTTTTCATTCCAGCTGACCGAAGGCGCATTGTCTGCGCAGTTGCCGTCAATATCGGGCTGATCGGCTGGTTCAAGTACCGCAATCTGCTCCTGGGAGAAACGGGCCTAGCCGGGAGCTATGTAGATACCACCCTGCCTCTCGGTATCTCGTTCTACAGCTTCCAAGCTCTGGCCTACCACATCGACGTAGTGCGGCGCCGGAGCGGGCAGGCTCGTTCATTCCCCGAGTTCTTTCTGTTCAAAGCACTATTCCCGCAGCTCATCGCCGGCCCGATCGTTCGGCCGAGACAGACCTTGCCGCAGATCCAGCGGCTGTTCGACGGCAAGCAGCGGCGACTTCGGCTGCTTGCCTTCGGCCTTGGATTGATCGTGGTGGGCCTGACCAAAAAGGTGGTGCTGGCCGACAGCCTGGCGCCTCTGGTCGATGACATTTTTGCCGCGCCGCCTGACGGCGCCTATTATGCCTGGCTCGGGGCGGTGCTGTTCACATTCCAGATCTATTTCGATTTTTCCGGATACTCGGATATCGCCATTGGCTCCGCATATCTTTTGGGAATACGGCTTCCGAGGAATTTCGCTACGCCCTTCCTGGCGACTGACATCGCCGAGTTGTGGCAGCGCTGGCATATCACGCTCACGCGATTCCTGCGCGACTATGTGTTCGTTCCGCTTGCTGACATCAGGATTGCGGCGCGGCGCTACCGCACATCTCAACACTTTGCCGCCCTTGTTGTGACCATGACCTTGTGCGGTCTCTGGCATGGCGCGGGCCTCAATTTCATCATTTGGGGCACCTTGCAAGGCGGCGCGATGGTGCTGGCAGGCCTGTGGTCGCGGTATTTTCGGCCGGTCCCGGCATGGATCGGGTGGGCGGCCACCTTCACGTTTTTTGCCATGAGCCTCGTGATCTTCCGCTCGACCAGCCTCCCATATGCGTTCGACTATCTCGCCACCATGGCTTCCTTCCGTGGCGGCTTGCCGGGCGGAGCAGACGATGCCGCCCCGGTCTGGGAGGTTGTGGTTGGGCTCACTGGCTTATTTGCTCTGCAGGGCGTCGAAGCGTATCTGCAGCGGCCTGCATTTCTTTACGTCCTGCGTCGTTGGGATGGATCGCTCCTGCGCGGCTTGCTCACCGGATTGGCGCTGCTCATTATTCTGCTTCCGAGCAACAACGCGAACCCGTTCATTTATTTCCGGTTTTAGTGAACGCCGGGGGTTTCGGCGCTGCCAGAGCGGGATGACCTTTCTTCGAATAGTCATCGCTCTAGCGTCTTGTTGAGCATGTCCTTTCGCAAAACCGGTTTCACTTTTGCTGGACATTCTCTAGTGCCGGTGAGCTTCGTGCACTTTGCCTATTTCAGAGCAAAGCCGCGGAACCAGTCTACAAACGACGTAATTCCGTCCCTGATCGACGTGTTGGGTCGAAATCCCACGGCCTCATAAAGAGCTGAAACATCCGCGAAGGTCTCCGGCACGTCTCCCGGCTGCATCGGCAGGAGCTCCCGGGTCGCGGACTTGCCGAGGGTCTGCTCAATGAGGTGCACGACTTCATTGACCTCGACCGACTTGTTGTTGCCGATGTTATAGACGCGCCAGGGAGCTTGGCTGCTGGCGGGGTCAGAGTGATCGGCATCCCACATTGGATCCGTCGCCGGCGGGCGGGGGACCAAGCGGGCAACCGCCTCCACGACGTCGTCGATGTAGGTGAAGTCCCGCCGCATTTGGCCGTGGTTGAACAGTTTGATCGGCCGTCCATGCATGATGGCGTCGACGAACAGCCAAATCGCCATGTCGGGACGGCCCCATGGTCCATAGACCGTGAAGAATCGCAAGCCTGTGGCGGGCAAGGCAAAAAGGTGCGCGTAGGCATGCGCCATGAGCTCGTTGGCTTTTTTTGTGGCGCCGTACAGATTGAGCGGGTGATCGACATTGTCCGACGTTCGAAACGGCATGCGCCGATTGGCGCCGTAGACCGAGGACGACGAGGCATAGAGCAGATGCCGACATTGCGAATGCCGGCAGCCCTCCAGCACGTTGAGAAAGCCGACCAGATTGGCATCAACGTAGGCATGCGGCTCGCTCAGCGAATGCCGCACTCCGGCCTGCGCGGCGAGATGCACAACATAGGGGAAAGGTTCCGTCGCAAACAGCTCCGATATGGATTTGCGGTCGGCGACGTCCAGCTGTTTGAACGCGAAATTCGGAAACGCTGCGAGCTCGGCAATCCGCGCCGCTTTCAGGCGGGGATCGTAGTAGGGATTGCAGTTATCGAGGCCGGTAACCGCGTGACCTTCAGACAGCAGTCGGCGAGCGACGTGCATGCCGATGAAGCCGGCGGCGCCGGTGACCAGAACTCTTTCGCCCACGTTCAACTCCTTCACCGGTCGGCAACGCACGCGGCCTTTGCCTATAGGGGCGGGTTTGAAACCCGCCCCTATAATTATCGTTCAGGCTCGGCCGGTGCTCTTCGTGCCGCATGCCGGCCGAAATGCCAAGAGTGAGGCGTGCGAAGGCTTCCAGCCGCTCACGACTGAGCGGCTTGTCGTGAACGTTCTCGGCTGGGCCAGGGCCGGGCAAACGGCCGCGCTACACCTCGGCGCCGCACTGAGCTGCGGGCACTCAGTGCGCCTCGCTCCCCAAGCTCGAGAATGCGATGTAGGTAGTGCGCACGCGTGACCGCAAACCGTCCTCGCTGCTGAGGAGTTCAGCCTGTGGAGCTTGCCTACAATCTCGATGCGGCGTTTACCCAATGGGTCGTAAGGCAAGGCTACCTGCAAGAGCCGTTTGTTCTCGTCGATGTCGGCGTGCAACACGGCGAGCACCCACGGTGGCATCAGCTCGGCGATCACCTCATCGTGCATGGGTTCGACGCGATCGCAGAGGCGGTAGACGAGCTTGCGCGGCGCAATCTGGGAAAGCGCAATCGCCATTATCACTGGATTGCGGCCGGTGCGTTGGATGAAGAGCGCGCCTTCTATTTCAATCTCGCCAACCCGACCGCGAGCTCCATGTATCCGCATGGCGACAGCCGGTTCGATACCGTCGCGGGGCAGGAGCTGCGCAAGGTTCAGGTGCGCCGCCTGGACACGCTGTTCGCGCAAGGCGTGCTCCCGCGCGCGGACTTCCTCAAGGTCGATGTGGAGGGCTTCGAGCAGGACGTATTGCGCGGGGCCGACACGCTGATTGCGGCGGGAGTGCTGGGGGTGGAAGCCGAGAGCAATTTCGGCATCAGTCCGACCTATCCCAAAGGGCATCTTGCCACCCTGCAGCAGATGCTTTTGCAACACCGGCTGCTTGTGTTCGATATCGGATTCAATCGCATTCCCCGCGCGAGCTTCCAGCGCGCCCTCGTGCGCAGCGGCCGCAAGGCGATCGTTGGCGAGGACCGTGTCGGCAAGCCGGCCAAGCTGGACGCCCTGTTTTGCCGCGATGCCATCGAGGAGACGGATCACCCGGAGAACTATCAGACGGCCTCCCGGCCTTTGACCCTCGACCAATTGATCAAGCTGATGATCGTGTACGAGCTGCACGGCCTCAACGACATCGCCGTGGATACGCTCGAGCGGTTTGCCGACCGGCTGAAAGTAAGGCTCGATAGCGAGCATGCGATCCGACTGCTGGCCGATCCCCATTGTCGGCCGGGTCCGCTGCGCCGGTTCGTGCGCAACGCGCGGCGGTCTGCGAAACGGCGCATGCGCAATGCCATAGGTATTGCCAAGTAGGGACGTCGAAGCAGCGCCGATTGGGTTCGTTCTGCCAGAACCTGCGATTGAGGTTGTATCGCGCAAAGGGCACATCCGACCATCAGCATGGCCTGGCGGTGGAACTGGAACTTTGGGTTCGTTCTGCCGAAAGTGGGCATTTGCTTGCATGTCAGTTTCTCTGCAGCTGATAGGTGGTGCTCAGGCGGCGGCGGGCCGCTTTTTTTGCCCGTTTTTCCGGTTGGCCTCTTCGATTTGGTCTTCGACCTCCTTTCGGCTCCGTTGTCAGGCTGCCCAGCTGTCGCAGGGGTCAGCTTTCGCCGCCTTGTCGGACGGGGTGCCATGCGGTGGTGGGGTGGATTGCGCAGCCTCGTCCGCAAAAGCGGGTGGCGGCACAGCGAGCCGCGGCACGGCTTCGAGCACCTCCTCTGAGGAGGCCATCGGCAGCTCGGCTCGTGCAGCCTCATCCGCAGGAACGGGCGGCGGCACAGTGAGCTGCGGCACGGCCTCGAGGGCTTCGTCCGATGGGGCCATCGGCGGCTCAGTTGGCGCTGCCTCGTCCGCATGAATGGGCGACGGCACGGCGCCGACGGCTTTGCCCCGAGGAGGCGGTCGGCGGCGCGAGGTGCATGGCCCCGTGCGCGGGAGCGGGCCGCGCCACGGCGTCGACCGCTTCGCCCGAGGAGGCGATCGGCAGCGCGAGGTGCATGGCCTCGTGCGCGGGAGCGGGCCGCGCCACGGCGTCGACGGCTTCGCCCGAGGAGGCGGTCGGCAGCGTGAGGTGCATAGCCCCGTCCGCGGGAGCGGTCAGCGCCACGGCGTCGACCGCTTCGCCCGAGGAGGCGGTCGGCGGCGCGACGTGCATGGCCCTGTCCGCGGGAGCGGGCCGCGCCACTGATTTGACAGCGTCCCCTGAGGAGTTGTCCGGAGGACTGCCCGCCTTATCCGACTGCGCGAGCGAGGGCGATGCCGAGATCATAGCCTCTGCCGCCTCTGCAGGCGCGGCCGGAGGTGCGACTGCTGCAGGTTCGGGCGCAGTCACATCATTGTCGGGGACCGTCAGGACCTGGTCCCGGTACCGCTGCGCAAGGACCTGCTCGTCGAGGAACCGATCTGGAAGACGGCGCGATTTCGCGCCGAGCCCCTTACGCCAGCGCTCAAGCTGGCGCACCGCGTTGTCGCGTCGCTTGATCAAACGCGACTGCGCTAACTGGGTGCTCCGGCAATAGTTGAAACCGGCGTCAAACACGCGGCGCAGATCGCGCCCCGTTGCCATTTGGGCAACGCTGAGCACGCCATTTTTCTCCTCGTCCTCCTCTACCCCCTCCCAGGTCGCATCAGTCGCTTGTTTGGTCCAGATGAGCTCCATGAGGTCGCGCGGCTCCAGCATCTGCGTGAAGCCGTTGAGGAGATCGTTATAGGCCTGCAGGTTGTCGGCGCTGGACGCCGGCGGGCCGCCGATGACGGGAAAGACCTTGCTCCAATCGGGCGGGATATATCCGCGGTCGATGTAGTCCGCCGGCCAGCCGCGCTGGATATTGGCACGAACCTGCTCCTCCCATTCGCCTATGCCGACCAGCAGAGGGGTGCCCAGCTTGCTCGCCAGGGCACGGTCCGATCCAAAGTTCTCCATGGAGCGGTGGATGTCACGTGCCTCCTTGTGGTCCTGGATCCATCCCAGGAATTCGGGTCGTGTGGGCATGGGGGGCTTGGCGCAGATCGCCAACGGATCCTGCCCCAGGAGGAGCCTGCGGCAGATCTCGATGAAGATCTCCCGGTCGTAGACGATCGGCCGCTCGTACTCGCTCCTGCAGCGGGATTGTTTTGAGGAAGGCTTATTAGACATCTGAAATTCTCCTGATCTGAGATACATCATCTACTGGGTCGTTAGCGCCGGGGCGCCCGCGCCAACGCTGACTGGATTTTGACAAACCGTCGTATGGCGCGCCTTTCGCGTGACCACGCCCGGCGGCGATAGCGCTCCAAGCGCTCGAGATCGGGCATGGCAGAGTGCATCGCATCGAACTCACTGCGCTCCACTGTCGGCTCGACCAGACCAGGACGTTCGGTGGAGCCTTCACGCTCCCGCCGGGATCCTGATTGGTCGACAGTGGATGCGGCGTTTTCTGATGCCGCGGCGTGCGCACTGGTTTTTACCAGCGTCTCGTAGCTGAGCTTGGCTCTGGCGAGCGTTGCCCTGGCGCGGGCAAAGCCGAGGTCTCCGGTTGCGAGCGCGGTCACCGTGGGATCGCGGTGGCGCTCGATCGTAGCGATGCGCTCGGCCTGCACGCAGCGCAGCACGAAGCCGTTTTCGGCGATGATCAGCGCCTGCTCGAACCCCAGGAGATCGGTCGCGCCATTGCAGATCTCCCTGGCAACAGCCTCAATTTCCGGGAAAAACTCGGGGTTCTTGCGTGAGATCGCAGCGAGCCCATGCCGCAACGCATTGCGGCTGGCCTTGGATTTGCCAGCCATAGTGCGCGGCCCGCGGCTCTTGCGGCCATTGGCCCGGTTGGCCGCGATTTTGGCTTGCGAGCTCACGACGAGCCGCCCTGAGAGGGCGCAAGCGGGGGCGCGACCTTGTCGCCCTGGGCGCTGCCGCCTTCCATCTCGCTCCCAGCCCCATTGCCGGGCGCGTGCACCTGCTCGAGGAGCGCAGGAGCCTGCGCCTCCTCGCCGGGTAGGGAAAGGCTGAGGGTCGGATCAAACATATAATCGCAGCGCGCGATGTCGGCGAGAATGGCATTGCGGCGCGCAATGGCAGCATTGAGCAGCCGGTCGAGGTGCTGGAAATAGACGATGCCGACTTCCAGCGCGCGGGCGTGGTCGAGCTCCTGCGCAGGGCGCAGCAGCATGGCATCAACCCGGGCAATGACCCCTTCAAGGGTCTCCTCAGGCAGGATCAACTGGAAAGGCGGCTGTTCATGCAGCCTCTTGGCCAGCGCCGCCTTATCCTCCTGGGTGGCTTTCTCGCGGTAGGCTTGAAATGCCAGGCGCGCCTGGAAACGGCGCTCAATCAGGAAAATCTTGTGCCGCTTATAGCGAGCGGCCTCCCATTCCTCGTCCGTAAGGAACTTGATGAGCCGTTCGCCCAGGAAATTCCTCGGACAGTAGGCCTCCAGCAATGAGATCAGGAGCTCCTCATAGTCTTGCCGCTTCTCCGAGCTGAGCACCGGGAACCCGCCGCACAGGCGCTCCAATCTCTTTGATGAGAAGGTCACGCACCATAGCCGATTCCTCGGTGGGGAGGACGGAAGCGCGCGCAACTCGACCCGTTCCGGTCATTCTGCCGTTGCCGGATGTCTTTGGTGCATCCAGGACTTCGGCTCTATGCCCCGAAGCGTTCATGGCCGGTGCAGGGGTGCAGAGATCGGGGGCATCCAAATCGTCCTCCCCCGCAATGCCGACGAGGGTGAAAAGCGCATATCGGCGAGCGTAGGTGAGGGCGGCGCCCATGCGGTGGGGGCTCGCAATGTCCGCCAGCAGGCAAACTGGCCATTGCGAGGCGACCCATTGACCGGAGGAGTGGGCAAGTGTGGTGGTCAAATTCAGGATGCGGGAGCCTGGATCGAGGGCAGTGGTCTGGATGACCGCGATCTCATGCTCGCTGAGCGTTTTTCGAACAATCTCCAGACCGCTCGACAGGGGTGCATACCGGAAGCTACGTTCTGTCTCTCCCTGACGTCCGGTTCTGATGGTAGCGGTCAGCGATTTTTCCGGGTTGACGAGCTGCGCTTGCGCCTTCGCGAGAGCCGCGACCAGGGCAGCGACCGATTCACTGGATTGTTGCACGGGCGGCCTCCGTATCCAGGACATCGAAGCTTATGGCGCCCGTTTTCGAGCGCTTGGCCCGCACCCCATGCCCAATTGCCTCCTTCGCGTCTTCGGGAATGAGGCTTTTGAGCTCGGTCTTTGCCCGCTCGTGGTCGAGAAATGCTGCGCGGGTGTTGCGGAAAATGGCAGCGAATTCGGCCCATGAGTTTGACGAGCTCATATCGACAATACGGATAGCCTCAATGCGTGGTCGTGGCGCCTCGGCATTAATGAGGTGGGGAACCTCGCCGGACTGCACGCAACGCCAGAATTTCTTTTCGGCCGAGACCAAAATGCTGAGGTAAAGCGGGTCTATTGGGACCGTGATCTCGACCCATTTCCCGCCGCCGGTAATAATCGACAACACAGCGGTCTTGAGGTGTGTGACCCACATGTTGTGCTGGAGCTGGGCCACGTACTTTTCGACCGCCGCCTCTTCCGAGAAGGACCACGGCAGCATGAACTTGGATTCAAAAACGGCGCCGATTCCGGTCACGATGCCATCGAGAGTCGCCGCCATCCATGGGATAGCCGAGTGCCTCACAAGGCGCTGGACGTCTCCCACGGTTCGGCCGGTGTTGCGCTCGTACCAAGTCCGGTTGAGGTCTTCCGTGGCCTTTCCGAGCTGCACGATGAGGTTGCCGGAGAGATCCTCCGGGCCGGCCTCGCCCCGTTTTTCCCGCCATAAGTGGATGAGAGCGGCTGTGTCACTGCCCATAATGATCCGGGTGTCTGACCCCCCGATAAAGCCGCGCCTGCGGGCAGAATCGACTGGCTTGGCTCTATTTTGATGTGAATCCATGTTCCTCTCTGGCTTGCTCTGAAATGCAGCTTCCGCTTCAACATATTCCATCGATTTGCGTAAGTCAACATTAAACGGCGATAACGACCTAAAACGTTGAACGTTGAAATGACCCCGGCACAATGTCGCGCCGCCCGCGCTTTGCTCGGAATTACGCAGCCCGAATTGGCTGCTCGGGCCGGGCTCGGTTTGTCGACTGTGATTGATTTCGAGAGGAGGCGCCGGCCGGTGTCTCACCGCGCCGTAGGAGCGCTGCGTGAAGCGTTTGAGCGTGACGGCGTTCTATTCCGGGAGGGGGCAGTCGGAGTAGCCCGTTCTGTCGGCTTTGCGCAAGCAGAGGACGTGTTCTCCGGCCTCTCCGCACCAGAGTCGCCATTTGGTCAATCCGATCATATGGGTCAAAATTACCAACCAGCTAGGCTGACGGGGGCGCAAATTAGAGCTGGCCGTGCCCTTCTGAGGTGGAGTGCGGAAGATCTTGCCCGGAGGACAGCTTTGGGCGTCAATACGATTCGGCGGGCAGAACTGGCGGACACGACGACCGCACTCACCGCCGCGAATGAACTTGCGATACGTCAAGCGTTGGAGGCCGCAGGGGTCTTGTTCATCGAGGAGAACGGTGGTGGGCCCGGTGTCCGCCTTCGTAACCGGCGGAACGCAAAGCGGCGGCCAAAGTAAACGTTCGCTCTTTCCAGCTTTGAGTCCTAAAAAGAACTGCGCCCTCGCTGCTCTGAAGGTGATGACATGGCATTCGAATGGCGCTTGAGAGCGCCTGGCTGAGTTCCCGCGCGGGAATCGTCAGCCAGCCACCTTGGATCTGGTCTATGCGAAATTGGCGAACGACGCTCTCAATCCCCATCAGCTCTCGATTGCAGGAGATGCAGCGTGATTTCTGGCGGACAATTAAAACGTACTGGAACGATCGAACAGCCTAATCCGACTGACGTGTATCCATTCAAGTTACGATAATTCCAGGAACCAGAGCCCATATAGCGCGGGAGAACGGAATCAAGGGTAACTGGGATGCGCCCTGGGAGGCAGATTTGGCCTCCATGGGTGTGTCCGCTCAGCAGAAGATCGAAATCGGCATGGGCCGCCTGCTGATATATTTCTGGCGTGTGTGAAAGTAGGATCGAGAATGCGTTGCTTGGTATTTCGGAACCGGCTTTTTCGATGTTGTCCGCGCGATAGAAATGCGCATCGTCGATGCCTGCGATATATATGCGTTGATCATCGCGATTTATGATCTCACATTCATTGAGCAGCATTCGGATGCCCATCTGCTCCAGTCCGGGTAGCATGCGGACCGTATCGTGATTGCCCAACACTCCGTAAATTGGCTGCTTTAGCTTCGCACAAAGCTGCGACATGCCCCGGAGCGTTGCCTCGTAGGGGCCGAAGGCCTGAGCTCTGTAATCGCCCGTGAGAACGCACACATCATAATCGGTCTGTTGCAAGAGTACGCTTGAACGCACAATTGCGTCCTCGCTCATTTCCACATGCAAATCGCTGAGGTGAAGGATTCTATACCCGTCGAATGCTTTTGGAATTCGCGCTGATTTTATGTAATTACGCCTGATCTCGACTTGCGCGGCATTCCTGCGGCCGCGCTCGTACAATCCGGTCAAACGCAGGCATGTCCGAATGACAAAATGCGACGATGTCAAATTCTCGATGTGAAAGTAGTTTATTCCCTGTCCGAATACTTGCGCCTCGTGGTCGGCTTCAATTCCAAGACGTAGCTTGGCGTGCAACCATCCGAGTCGCTCTTGCAGGAGCTCGGAAATGCCGTGTTCCAGGGACAGCTCCTCAGCCGGAACGGAAACGAACGCATCGGGTTCGATGTCAGGGCTTTGTTCCGAGGAGGTTTCGGATTTCTTTGCTGATGAACTCGATGTCATTGCGCGAGAGCGATTCATTTGCCGGCGAGGATGCGCGTGCACAGTTGTTTGGAAATTGACCGCGGCGCACGCCTTAGGAGTGCGTCCGGTGGCACATGGATGGGCGTGTTGTACTGCACCACCGTTTGCACTCCCAGGTGCCTTCTGGTCTGATGTTCCACAAATCCGAGAAGCTGGCCATTAATACATCGTCTGACGGCCGCTCGACGGTCGTCGTATAGCCATCCTTTCGAGCAATGCTTCAGAGCTACTCATTTTGAGTTATTCTTGCGGTGCGCTCCTTGTATGCGGTAACGGGAAACCGCCGGTGTGTGAGTGGGGGAAGTATGGCAATCGGAGATCTGACCGAGGCACGGCTCAACGGAGGTAGGTTTGCTGAAAGCAGACGGGGCCATTCGGCCGAATTTTGGACCCCGCCGCTGGCCCCAACTGGAGCGCCTGCTTCAGGGGATGATCTTCTCCGAGAAGACTATCTTGGTCCTGTAACAAGGGAAGAGGATGCTTTCGAGTCGTATGAGCAAGCCGACTTAGCCGCAATCGGGACGAGTTTCGCGTCGGGGCGAAAGCTGATTGCCGGTACCGCGCTTGTGGCGGCATTAGGCGTAGGTGCGCTTGCGTACTTCCTCTCGGGGCCGTCAGGCGAGCAAGCAGGTAGTACGCAAACTGCGGAAGCCCCTCCAGCAGCCGTGCAATCCGCTCTCGAGAGTCCGGTCCAAGCCGCTCCTACTACGCCTAAGATATCTTCTGAGCCATCTGCGGCTGCCTGGCCCGATCCTCCCCCTTCGGCTCCTGTCGAGTCGCCTCCCCAAGCTGGCCTGGACGCGGCTGCCGGACATACCGCGACGCCGCAAACCGTCCCGCCGTGGGAGAACCAGGAGATCGTTTTCTTGCAGCGGCCCGGCGTAAACATCAGGTCTACGCCATTGGCAAACGGGCCTGTTATTGGAACCGCCGCAAAAGGCACGCGGTTCACAGCGACACGCCGAGAGGGGGACTGGACCCAGGTGGAGAACGGTCGCTTCAAGGGCTGGATCAATTCCCAATTTCTAGCACCTGAACCATCGGCGGCTGCTTCGCCCGATGTTTCCTCTACGGTCACTGCCGAGGCGTCCCCCCAAGCTGGCCTGGGCGTGACCGCCGGACAGACCCCGATGCCCCAAACTGTTCCGCCGCAGCAGAACCAGGATGTCGTTTTCTTGCAGCGCCCCGGGGTAAACATTAGGTCGACTCCAACAGCAAACGGGGCTGTTGTTGGCACCTCCCCAAAAGGCACGCGGTTCACCGTTACACGCCGGGAGGGGGACTGGACCCAGGTGGAGAACGGTCGCTTCAAGGGCTGGATCAATTCCCAATTTCTAGCGCCGAATAAGCCCCTCTAGCGGCCGAAAGGCCCGCGATTGTCTGCGGGCTTGCGGATTCCGACGAAGCCGGCCATGCATTCCAATGTGAAGCCGGCCACCTGTTCCGATCCGAAGCCGGCCGGGGTTCCGATCTGATGTCGGCCACCCTGCGGCGCGCCTCTGCGGGTCGTT